>Ga0068706_1000144_pt1 | contig 34771 bp, 27 predicted proteins | sample YNPMSBMetaG_FD_65632 | JGI IMG/M metagenome (GOLD analysis project Ga0068706, IMG submission 65632) | Anoxygenic and chlorotrophic microbial mat microbial communities from Yellowstone National Park, USA - YNP MS-B MetaG | ecosystem: Environmental > Aquatic > Thermal springs > Hot (42-90C) >...
AAAAAAATGAATAAAAGAAAAAAAACAAATATTATACTAGACCAAAAGATAGCATTTAGACCTTTTTACGCTGATTATAGAGTTATTAAATATCTATTTAAAGAAGAAGCTTTGCTTGCTAAAACAAATAATACTATCGACAATAAAAAAAATACGCATCTAAACAATCGATCAGATAATTCTTCTAACATAATTTATATTGAATCGACTGTTTTTTTAAATTAATATTTTAATATTTCAGGGTTTAGCTTACCTTAACTCTTTCATTTTTTTAATCTCAACATCTATCATTTTATTTTGATATCAATTCTTTTAAGCATATTTTAAAAAAATAAAAAAACAAAATTCCGTTGAAATATGAAGATTTATAATACTTTAACGAAAAAGAAAGAAGAATTTTATCCGCTAAATCCGCCTAAAGTAACCATGTATGTTTGCGGTCCGACAGTATATGATTTTTTTCATATTGGAAACGCTCGATCTTTTTTATTATCAGATATGATAAGAAAATATTTAATTTATAAAGGATATGATTTAAAGTTTGTGATGAATTTAACCGATATAGACGATAAAATTATTCGAAAAGCTCAAGAAGAAAATATATCATTTTCAGATGTCGCAAAAAAATATTCTGAAGCTTTCTTTGAAGATATAGAAAAACTTAAAATTAAAAAAGCCGACGCGAATCCAAAAGCCACGGAACATATCGCTGAAATAATATCGTTAATACAAATTTTAATAGAGAAAGGCTACGCTTACGTTTCAGAAGGCGACGTTTATTATGACGTGTCAAAGTTTGCCGAATATGGAAAACTAAGCGGAAAAAAAATTGACGAATTAGAGGCGGGAGCAAGAGTTGAAGTAAGCGAGCATAAAAAAAATCCGTTAGATTTTGCATTGTGGAAAAAGGCTAAGGAGAACGAACCATTTTGGGATAGTCCGTGGGGAAAAGGAAGACCAGGTTGGCATATCGAATGTTCTGCTATGAGTCAAAAGCATTTAGGCGAGACAATCGATATTCACGCTGGAGGCAGCGATTTGATTTTTCCACACCACGAAAATGAAATTGCTCAAAGCGAAGCGGCTTGCGGCAAACAGTTTGTCCGTTATTGGATTCATTTTGGGTTTTTGAATATTTTGACGGGCGATAAATTTGAGAAAATGTCAAAGTCTTTAGGAAATTTTTTTACTGCTCGCGAAATTTTAAAGAAATATTCTGCGGGAGCTATCAGGCTTTTTATGTTTCAAACAAAATATTCTGCTCCCCTAAATTTTAGCGAAGATGCGTTAATAGCTTCACAAAAAGGTTTGGAAAAAGTTTTGAATTTTTCAGAAAATTTAGATGTTATTGAAAAGAAAGCTAAAAATTCAAACGAGATTTCTTTCGATATAAAAAAGTATTTTCTCGATTTTGATTCGGCTATGGATGACGATTTTAACTCTCCTCAAGCTATAGCTGCTATATTTGATTTTATTAGAGATTTTAATAGTTTTGTAGCTCAAAAAGAGCCGACGCTTCTTGACGTTAAAAATGCAAAAGCATTTTTACAAAAAACTGCCGTAGATGTTTTTGCCTTTTTAGCAGATAACAATAAAACTTCCTCTTTTGTTTCAATTGAAGATGATTTAATCAATATTTTAATCGATGTAAGGCAGAAATTAAAAAATCAAAAAAATTACGAGCTTGCCGATTTTATTAGAAATTCTTTGAACAAAATTGGAATTGTTTTGCAAGACGGCAAAGAAGGAACAACTTTTAAAAAAGAAAGAAAATATGAATAAATTTATCTGGTTCTTTATTGGCTTGATAATAGTTCTTTTTGCTGTTTTATTTTATTTCTATTATATCGAAATTTACGAAGTCTCTTATCAAGTGGAATATTTGAGAGATAAAGAGTCAAATATTATCGTTTACGAAATTGTAAGTTATCCGCTTAATGCAAGCGGAACTAAAGCTTTATTTAGAAAAGCGGATTTTTCTTTCAAAATATTAGAAGGTTTCGAAAAAATAGAAGATATTTATAAAATCGACGAAATAAAATTGCAAATTTATATTCGCGATGAATTTTCAAATATTGTAGTGGAATTAAAGTCGGATTATTCGAGATATTCTTCAATAATTGAACTTCCGTTAAAAGAATATAACAAAGCATAAAATAGAAATGAAGAAGAAAAATAGTTTACAAGTTGTCGGAATAATTCTTTTAAGCTTACTTTCGATTTCAATTATTAATGCCCAAGGGACGGCAGGCTCCGACGCGAAATTTGAATATAGATATTTAGTAGATATGCCAACAGCTGGAATTCTAAAAAGAGGAGATGCTAGCGTCGAGTTTATTTCTATGCCATATGGAACGGCGATATTGAAAGTGGAATCTGGCGTTTTTAATAATTTTTCAATTGGAGTTTCTTATGGCGCCGTTAATGCAATTGGGGTAGGGAATCCAGAATGGTATCCTTTGCCAGGCGTAGTTGTTAGAGCAAGGTTATTGACAGAAACGAAAAGTTTGCCTGGCATATTATTAGGTTTTGATTCTCAAGGAAAAGGAAAGTATATTAAAAATTTTCAAACAAGCGACACTACAGTTCGCATAAATAGATATTTGATCAAATCGCCGGGATTTTTCTTGGCAATTTCAAAAAATTTCGCTTTCTTAGGATATTTTTCGATACATTCATGCGTTAATTACACTCTTGAAAGATCTGATAAAGACAAGGACGCAAATTTTTCTTTTGGGATAGAAAAAACTATCGGAGGCTTTTTATCTTTTGTGGGCGAATATGATTTTGCTTTTAACGATAATTCTAAGGTTTCCTTAGGCAAAAAAAGCGGTTATTTAAATTTAGGTTTAAGATGGTCAATTGCGGAAGGCTTGACTTTTGGTTTAGATTTTAGAGATATTTTAGATAACGATAAAATTTCGCAAGGGAGAGCGGAGCGTTCGATTAGAATTGATTTTATACAACCAATTTTTTAATTTATTTGTATAATATATAAAAGGGCTTTAATTAGCCTCTAAAAAAGAAAGGAGGCGTTTATGAAATTGAAATCATTTAAATTTTATGCTTGTTTTGCTATTCTTCTTGCTTTTTCTGGTTGTTATACAGTATTAAAATTAGATAATTCTTCGGATTTTAGAGATTACAATTACGAAAAAAATAAAGTCTCAAATTCGCAAGAAAATAAACAAAAAATTCAGAAGCAAGAAATTGTAACTTCCGATACTTTGCAAAATCAAAAGTCGACAGTAGTCATCAATAACTATAATTATTATTCAGATTATAGAGACGATTATTCGATTTATAGAAGATACTTTTGGGATTATTACCCCGGCTATTACTGGAGCGGAGTTTGGTATGATCCATATTGGAGAAATTGGTATTGGTTTGACTGGTATTGGAGATGTCGATGGTATTATCCGTATTCGGTCGTAATTATTTATAATCCATATTATTGGTACTGGGATTGGGATTATCCAAATTATTATAGAAGACCGTTTTATTCAAGTAGAAGCAACAGTTCTCTAACTCGAACGCGCGATTATATCGACGGCGGCAGAGTTTTGGGAAGAGATAGAAATGTATCGCCAACAGACATATCCAATTCAAACGAGGCTAACGCAATAAAATCTTTTAGAGTGAGCGAAGAAAACAACTCAAATTCTACAAATATAAGATCAAGAGAAATTAGAACAGGTTGGGAAAGAGAAAATTACAATTCTATTTATCGCAATGATAGAAATCGCGAAAGCTATTATGATCAAAGAAGCTCTACCAGAAGTAGAGACAGAAACGACGAAATAAGAAATAATCAGCCAATTTATGAAAATCCCGGCAGGATTTCTCAAGATCAAGATAAGGAAATTAGGCAAGGCAAAGTTGAAAACAGATCAAGTTCTCCTAATCGCGAAAGTAAGGACTCAAGGATAAGAACTAATACCGATAACAGAAGCTCAAGCGAAACAAAATCGACCAACGCTATAAAAGAAAACAGTTCGTCAAGTAGCGGCTCTGCAGGATCTCGGGAAAGAGGAAATTCAAGCTCAGGAAGCGACAATCCGCGGAGAATCAGATGAGAAGATTCGTAGTAAAATATATTTTCTTTTTTATATTATTTTCTTTTTTTGGAATCGGCTGTTATACTTTAATCGAACATCCTAGAATAGAGACATTGAATGCTTTAGGAGAGTTGGAAAAAAGAAAAATCGGCATTTATGAAGATTGCTATTCCTGTCATACTTACGATGAAATTAAAGGAACTAATTTTGCAGCATATCCAAAATTTTATGAGAATCGAAATTCCAGCAATTACGGCTTTTCAGTCGAAGATAGCGCAAGTCTATCAGCGCAAGAAGAAAAGTTGGCCGACTATCGTTATTCACACAGATTTTATGGATACGATCAAACGCCGTGGTGGATATCAATTCCGCGACCTATGAAAATAATTGGAGTTGAGGAAAACGCTTCAAGCGAGAATCAGAAAAGAGAAAATCTAAGAACTTCGCAAGGAGAAAGAAACGAATCGACAAATTCAAATTTGCAAAGCGGTTCGGCAAGATCAATCGGCGGAAGCGGATCGTCTTCTTCAGCTAATTCAGAAAAAGAACACAAATCCGAGACAAGAACTCGCAAATCTTCAGATGAAGAATCAAAATCGTCAAAAAATAGAACTGGAGAAAGAGAAAAATAAAAAAGAAGGCATTATGAAAAAAATACTTTTAGCTGCGATAATATTTGCGGCAAATAATTTTATCTTATCGCAAGGAGCTGCTGACGCTTTAAGATATTCAGAGCCTGGATTGTATGCAAGCGCTCGCTCTTTGGCTATGGGTAACGCTTTTGTTTCTATAAGCGACGATTATTCCGGGTTTATGTTTAATCCCGCTGGCTTGGGATTGTTGAAAAGAATCGAATTTGGGGTTGGTTTGCTTTATGACTATTCTAAAACTAAATCGACTTTATATAATTCATCGATGAGTTCAGGAACTGGAGCTTTTAATTTAGCATCCGCTTCTTATGCGTTCGCTTTTCCCACGATACGAGGAAGTTTAACTTTAGGAGCGGCTTTGACTCAGGAAAAAAATTTTAATTTTTCTCAAGAGTATGAGGCTTTCAATTCTGGAGCTCATTCTTTAATTCAAGATTTAGTTTTTTACGGTTCAAGGGACGACAAAGATTTAATCTATGGCGTAGGGTTGTCTTATACAAGCAATGGCAGAGATACGACTTTAATATCTGGCAAATTGTTGCAATATGGTTCAATTGCTCGAAGCGGCGGCATATACAAATTGTCCTTTGCCGGCTCAATTGAAATTGATAAAAATTTATTTTTTGGCTTAAGCATAGGTTTGCCTTATGGCAAATTTGATTCTGATTTTGAATTTGTAGAGTTAGATAAAAATAACGTATATCAAAACAGATTAGATCCATCCGACGCAAGCACGTTAGATTTTTATCGATTTGATTTAATTAGGCTATTGAAGCAAGACGTAAACGGAGTTAATTTTTCATTAGGGCTCTTATATCAAGTAGAAAATTATTTTAGGTTTGGCTTATCGCTTAAAACGCCGACATTTTATACCATAGTCGAAAAATATTCGATGAAAGCAAGAAGCGAATTTGCGGCAAAGAATTTTGAAAGTTCGATAGATTATGAAAAAATTAAATACGATATAAACACGCCGTTTCAATTTGCCGTCGGAGCCTCATACAATTTTGGAGATGCGATAATTTCTATAGACGGAAATGTTATCGATTACTCTACGATGGAGTTTTCCGCTGGTCTGGGTTCGTTTAATAGAAGGGAAATAAATAGGATTATTAAAGAAAGATTCAGAACATCTTTTATTGGGAATTTTGGAGTCGAATACAAACTTAAAGAAAAATTAAATTTGAGAGGAGGATTCATATATCAACAATCGCCTTATAATAATGATCCAAGCGATTATGATAAAAAATATGCGACTTTTGGATTTGGAACTATATTAGGACAAACTTTGGCTTTAGATATTGCCGCAGCTATTGGTTTTTGGAAAGATTATAACGACAATTACGGTTATGGGGAATCTCGCGTATTTCAAGAGTTAAATAAAACGACAATAGTATTAAGCTCTTCTTATAGATTTTAAAATAAATTATTAATCATTCTCTTTTGATAAAATCAGGAGGTCGTTATTAAAGGCGTAGTATCAAGAATTGAAAGCAGAGATCATTATGTTCTTTCTGAGGATAAAAAAATCTATCGCTGTTATTTGAGAGGGAAATTCAAAAAAATTTACGAGCTCAAAAAAGATAAAACATACGCTTTGGATATAGCGGCAGTCGGTGATATTGTCGAATTCGAAATAGAAAGTCAAGATATTGGAGTAATTACAAAAGTATATGAGAGAAAAAATTATATATCCCGACAAGCTCCGAGAATAAAAGGAGCGGGATTTAGAGGAGAACGATTAGAGCAAATAATTGCCGCGAATGTCGATCAAGTTTTTGTAATTGCTTCGGCTAATAATCCAAAATTCAATAATAGATTTGTCGATAGAGCTATTGTGTGTTGCGAAAGCTCTGCCGTTGTTCCTATTATAATCATTAACAAAATTGATATTGGCGATTCTGAAGAAATTGAATTCTGGAAAACTTTATATGAGGAAATTGGCTACGAAGTTTTATTGACAAGCGCTGCTAAAGTAATTGGAATTGACGAATTAAAGTCTAAACTGAAGGATAAGACTTCAGTTTTTTTTGGGCAATCTGGCGTTGGCAAGTCTTCTTTATTAAACGCTATCGATCCTTCGTTAAATTTAAAAGTCGGAGAAATAAGCGATTATAATTTAAAGGGTAAGCATACGACTGTGACAGCTCGACTAATTGAATTGAGCGACTCAACTCGAGCGATAGACACGCCTGGAGTAAGAGAGCTTAATCCCTACGGAATATCAAGCTCTGATTTATCGCACTATTTTATTGAATTTGAGAAATTTTTGCAAAATTGCAAATACAAACCTTGTTTGCATAACAACGAGCCCGAGTGCGCCGTAAGATCGGCTGCTGGCAACGGCATTGCTTACTATAGATACGATAGCTATCTTAATCTTTTGTATTCTTTATTAGAAGAGGAAGAGAATAAATACTAATATTGACCAATCGCAATAGATTTTGCATTTTGTCTTAGATTTAACGATTTTGATTTAATCTTTTTTAGCCTCTACATTTACTAAAGCGCAAAAAAAATTGTTTAATAAATTTAAAATTGTTACTAATGAAGAAAGCGAGCGATAGAAAATTGATTTGCTAAAGAATAATTTATAAGTTAAGGATGTAATTGACTAAATTTGTTTATTGTTTTTTTATTTTTTGATTTTTTTCCGCGGCTATAAAGAATTAATATAAAGTTTTAAAAAGGATTTAAAGAGTTATTTTTGATAAAGATTTTTATAAACAAAATTCATCATATAATAAGCGATATCGTAAATAACTTCGTCGGGGACGCCGTCGTAATGATTGGATTTAGGTCTCATATCGCATTGATCGTTGACATAGTCGATTGATACAAATTTGTTGTCTTTTGTTATGGCAATTTCTGTAGAAAAGAAATTCATTCCTGTAATTTTATGAATTTTGCGGGTTATTTTATAAAGTTCGTATAGCTTATATTTTTCTATTTCTTCAGGATAAACTATTTTGTAAACGTGAGTCAAATCGTCCCACCAAGTTGGTATAACTTTTCCGCAAGACCAGAAACATCGAAACCAAGCTCTTCTACCATCGAGTATTGTTGGTTCGATTTTTTCTTGCAGAAGATATTTATCAGCGTCAAATTGTTTTCTTTCTTTCAAGGCGTCTTCTAAAGTTTCCGCTCCAGTAACGACGCCAATTCCGCCCCCAGTTGTATTGGCAGGTTTTATAATAAAAGGTCTTCCGAGCTTTGCAAGATCGGCGATAGATATATAAATAAATTTATTTTTTTTGTATGGAGGGATTATAATAGTATATGGCGTATAAATTCCGTTAGCGATAAATTCAAGATGCATGGTGGCTTTGTCTGAGGCAAATTCGATTTTATCGTAAGGATTGATAATTAATTTTTTTCTTCGAGTTAAAATTTTTCCTATTGGCTCAAATCGTTCGTCGACATCCGAGGCTCTGTCGAGATAAGCTCCAAAATCTAATTTTCGATTTTTTAAGGCATCGGCAACATAAGTTGCGTTTTCATCCCAAATTACATAAAAGCTTAATTCGTTTTCAAGAAAAGTATCTTCTAATATTTTTACGAATTCGACGTCGTATTCCCAAATATATGAAACTGCAAAATCAAAATATTCCATTTGAAGTTGATTAACCTCTGGAATTTTTAATATGTTATCAAAATGCAATTAAATAAAAAATTGATAAATTATCAAATGGAGGCAATAACGATGAATTCTTTTTATTAGTTATATGAATTGTAATCAGTTTAAATTAAATAAACCTCAAATTTATTTGCCTTGTTAACATTTTTATATTAAGCGGCAAACCAAAAAACATAATTTGCCGATAGGCGATCATTATCGTTTGACTTATTTTTTATAGTATAAAAAATTATATGCTAATGAAATTATCTCCAAAAAGAATATTAAAAGCATATTTTGTTTTGATTTAAATATCAAATATCAATGTAAAGATTGAGCTTATTTCATAAAATAATCGATCTAAAATCTATAAGATTAGAAACTTTCTAATCAACTCAACGTTTGTTTTTACTTTTAATATTTTTTAAATTTCATATCCAAAAATTTTTTATATGAATTTTTTCGTCAAATTAAAAAAAAACGAAGATAAAAGAGCTAGGCAAGGATATCTGTGGATATTCAGCAATGAGTTGGAAACTCTTCCAAAAGACATAGAAAACGGCGAAATTGTCGAAGCAGTCGACAACGATGAAAATTTTATAGCCAAATGTTTTTACAATAAAAATTCTTTAATATCGCTAAGAATTTTATCGTACGATAAAAATTTTGATTTCGAGGAAAGATTTCAATCTTTAACCGTTAAAGCGTATAATTTTAGAAAATTATTATATCCAGATAGCGAATGTTTTCGAATGATCTTTTCTGAAAGCGATTTTTTGCCGGGACTTATCGTTGATAAGTATGAAGACGTTTTAGTCGTTCAAATTAATTCGGCGGGAATGGAGAAAAGAAAAAAATTTATAATTGACAATTTAGCTCGAACGTTTTCAGTTTCTACGATTTTGTTAAAAAGCGACGATTATTTTAGAAAGTTAGAAGGTCTATCAAAAAATGATGACGAAATTTTCGGGGAAGCAAAAAATAAAATTATAAAGATTGACGATATCAAATATAAAATTGATTTTGAGAAAGGGCAAAAAACAGGCTTTTATTACGATCAAAGAGAAAACAGAAAATATATTCGCGAATTTTGCGAAGGAAAAAAAGTTTTGGATTTGTTTTGCAACAGCGGGGGATTTGGATTAAACGCGAGCAAAGCTGGAGCTTCGGAAGTATGTTTCGTAGACGTATCGCAAAAAGAGATAGAATTGGCAAAGTTTAACTTTGAATTGAATAATTTGAAAAGCAAAGCGGAATTTATAAAATGCGACGCGTTTGATTATTTAAACCAAGCCGTAAGTCAAAAAATTAAATACGACGCGGCAATAATTGATCCGCCTTCTTTTGTCAAAAATAAGAAAAATTTGCCTTTGGCGTTGAAAGCTTACGAAAAGCTTTATAGAAAATCTTTGCAAATTGTAAAAGATGACGGAATAGTTTGTTTTGCGTCTTGTTCGCATCACTTAAACGAAAATATGTTTAAAGAAGTTGTTTTAAGAGCTGTAAAAAAAGAAAAAAAAATATTAAGGGAAATTCGTTTTTTAGGAGCGGCTCCTGATCATCCTAAGTTAATAACGATGCCGGAAACAAGCTATTTGAAATTTGGCGTTTATCAAGTTTTTTCTTTGTAATTGAAACTGAAGGTCGTTTTATATTGTAAAATTAAATTACAAATTTTGATATAAAGGAATCAAATAATATTAGGAGATAAAATTGGATATCAAAATTTTAAATGAAAAAATCAAGGCTGAAAGCGAATTTATCGATTTATTAATGACAGAAATGAGCAAAGCTATCGTTGGACAAAAAAACATGCTTGAAAGATTATTGATAGGATTATTGTCCAACGGACATATTTTGCTCGAAGGGGTTCCAGGTTTGGCTAAAACATTGGCTATTAAATCTTTAGCGGCAGCTATAAAAGTAAAATTTCAGAGAATACAGTTTACTCCCGATTTGTTGCCCGCCGATTTAATCGGAACGATGATTTATAATCAAAAAGAAGGAAAGTTCGAGCCTAAAAAAGGACCAATATTTTCAAATTTTATTTTAGCCGACGAAATTAATAGAGCTCCCGCAAAAGTTCAATCGGCTCTGCTTGAAGCTATGCAAGAAAGGCAAGTAACAATAGGGGACGAAACATTTAAATTAGACGAGCCTTTCTTGGTTTTGGCTACTCAAAACCCAATCGAACAAGAAGGAACTTATCCGCTACCCGAAGCTCAAATCGACCGTTTTATGTTGAAAGTTAAAATAACTTATCCAAGTCGCTCGGAAGAAGAAAAAATTTTGAAAAATCATCATCAAGGAATAGAGTATAAAATTAATCCAGTCGTTACGCCAGAGCAAATTTTAAAAGCTCGAAAATTAATTTACGATATTTATCTTGACGAGAAGATAGAGAAATATATTCTCGATATAGTTTTTGCGACGCGAAAGCCAGCTGATTTTGGCTTAAAAGATATGGAGCCGTTAATTGCATATGGAGCTTCGCCAAGAGCTACGATAAATCTTGCTCTTGCAGCTAAGGCTTTGGCGTTTATTAAGAGAAGAGGTTATGTTTTGCCCGAAGACGTTCGCAGCGTTTGTTACGACGTTTTGCGACATAGAATAGCCGTTACTTTTGAGGCTGAAGCCGAAGAAATTGATTCTGAAAAAATTATAAGCGAAATTTTAAATAAAATTGAAACGCCGTAATGATTGATCGAGAGCTAATAAAAAACGTAAAACAAATTGAAATTAAAACGCGCGGACTTGTAAATCAAGTTTTTTCAGGCGAATATCATTCGATATTTAAAGGAAAAGGAATGGAGTTTGCCGAAACTCGCGAATATCAAATCGGCGACGATATTAGAATGATTGATTGGAACGTTACCGCTCGATTAGGGCATCCGTACGTTAAGGTGATGGAAGAGGAACGCGAGCTGACAGTAATTTTAATGATCGATTCGAGCGGTTCTCTTTTATTTGGTTCAAGCGTTAAAACTAAAAGAAGGATTGCCGCTGAAATATCCGCTATCCTTGCTTTTTCAGCTTTGAAAAATAACGATAAAACTGGGCTGATTCTTTTTTCCAACGATGTCGAAAAATTCGCGTTGCCAAAGAAGGGAAGGAGTCATTCTCTCAGAATTATTAGAGACATACTTTCGTTTGAGGCTTCGGGAAAGCAAACTAATTTAAATATAGCTCTTGAGTTTTTGCTGTCGACGGCGAAAAAAAGAGCCGTCGTTTTTTTGATATCGGATTTTTTTTCTGACGATTATGAAAAAGCTTTGTCTTCCGCGGCAAAAAAGCACGACTTGATTTGCTTGAATGTTTACGATCCTCGCGATTATGAATTGCCAAAGATTGGTCTCGCGAAGTTGAAAGACGCTGAAACTAGCTCCGAATTATACGTGGATTTAAGCGATAGAAATTTTCAAAATAGTTTTGCTGAAACCATAAATAAATATGTTTCGACGCGAAAAAAAATTTTTAAAAGATATAAAATCGATTTTGCCGATATAAGAATCGATAGAGATTACGTTAAGCCTTTAATTGAATTATTCAAAAATCGCGAAAGAAGATGGGCAAGATAAGAATATTAACTTTAATTGTTTTGGTTGCGACCGCGAATCTTTTTTCTCAGAACGCATATATAAGATCTTTTTTTGACAAAAAAGAATACATTATCGGCGATCGCATAATTTTTAGGATCGAATTAAAATCAAGCGAAGAAATAGATAATGTTTTGCCGGAATTTCCAGATACGTCTAAAATTTTTGAAACGCTTGACGTTAAAAAAAGTTCGATGAAAGAAAAGGACTCTTACGTTTACAGAGTCGATTATGTATTGACAAAGTTTGACAGCGGAAGAATTTTTATTCCTTCTTTTAAGGTAAAGTATTTTGTCAAAGGAGAATCGATCGCAAAAATTATAGAAGCCGAAGGGGATGAAGCGTTGGTTAATTACGCTCAAATTTCCACAGAAGAAGAATTGAGGGATATCAAATCTCCTATAAGAATTCCGCTCGATTGGAAATCTATTTTGTTGTACGTTTTAATTTTTTTGGTTATTGGCGGAGCGATTTACTATTATGTTAGAAAATTTTATCTGAAAAAGTACGAATATAAAACAGTAATAAAAAGAATAATACCGCCGGGCGAAAAAGCTTTGAATAGTTTAAAAGAATTGGAAGAAAAAAAACTGTGGCAACGAGGGCTGGTTAAAGAGTATCATTCTGAAATAACAGAAATTATACGATTATATTTCGAAGAGCGTTTTGGTTTTCCGGCTTTGAAGTTAACTACGGGTGAAGCTTTGGATTTTTTAAGGGAGCAGAATCTTGAAGTAGAAATGATAGAAGCCGCGGAGAAATTTTTGAATGCGGCCGATCTTGTAAAATTCGCTAAATTTAATCCCGATCCTGAATTGAACGAACAGATTATGAAATTTGCAAGAGAATTTGTAGAAAAAACCAAAATGGATATCGTTCAAGAAACAAAAGAGATAGTAAAAATGGAAAATTTGACAAACGGAGAAAAAAAATAATAGGAAGAACGTATGTTTGGAGATATAACTTTTGCATATCCATATGTTTTATATTTTTTTGTTTTGATTGCCGCGATAATTTTTTATAGATATTACTATGCTGAGAAAAAAACGCCGACGCTTAAATATTCGAATTTGAAATTAATCGCTCCGCTAAATAAAGGGATAAAAACAAAATTTGCTCATTTGCCTTTTGCTTTGAGAATGTTGTCTTTAAGTTTTATAATTATAGCTCTTGCAAGACCGCAAAATATTAGCGAAGGAGAAATTGTGTATACGGAAGGCATTGATATGATGATAACGTTGGATATATCTGGCAGTATGCTCGCCGAGGATTTTAAACCGAATAGAATAGAAGCGGCGAAAAAGATAATTGATGAATTTATTTCAAAAAGAAAATCTGATAATATTGGTTTGGTGATTTTTGCTGGGGAAGCTTTTACACAGTGCCCATTGACGATAGATTATAACGTCTTAAGGAATTTGTTGAATCAGATTAGTCATGGAATGATTGAAGATGGAACGGCGATTGGAAATGCTGTGGCTTTATCTGTCGCTCGTCTAAAGGATAGCAAAGCAAAAAGCAAGACGATTATTTTGTTGACGGACGGCGTTAATAATCGGGGCGAAGTTGATCCATACACAGCCGCTTTATTGGCTAAAGAAAATAATATCAGAATTTATTCGATTGGAGTCGGCGCAAGAGGAATGGCTCCTTATCCTTTTAAGACCCCTTTTGGAATACAATATCAAAATGTTCCAGTTGAAATAGATGAAGATTTGATGAAAAAGATGAGCGAACTAACAGGCGGAGATTATTTCAGAGCTACTGATAATAGATCTTTAAAGGCGATACATGAAAAAATAGACGAGATGGAAAAAACAAGAATTCAAATTGAATCATATCGAAAAGCGAAAGAAATGTACGCTAGTTTTGCGAGCGCGGCTTTGATTTTATTGGCGTTGGAATTTTTATTGTCTTTTACAATATTAAAGAAATTGCCGTGAGTAAAATATGGCTAAGTTTGAAAGACCTGAATTGCTAAATCTATTATTTTTAATCCCTTTATTTCTTGCTCTTGTTATCGCGGTTTGGAAATTAAAGAAGAAACAATTGGCAATTTATGCAAGCGAAAATCTTTCAAATATTGTTTACCCTGATTGGAGTTCTATTAAATCGCTTGTAAAGGGAATTTTGATAGTGTTCAGTTTTGGTTTAATAATTCTCGCTATTGCAAATCCGTTGATCGGATTAAGAATGGAAGAGGTAAAACAGAAAGGCATAGATTTATTTATAGCGATCGATGTTTCAAATAGTATGAGAGCCGAGGACATTAAGCCAAATAGATTGGAAACGGCGAAAAATAGAACGCTGGATTTAATAAGGAAACTTAAGGGAGATAGAATAGGATTAATAGTTTTCGCAGGCGACGCATTTGTTCAAATGCCGCTTACGTTTGATTATTCGGCGGCAAGAATGTTTTTGAATACGATATCTTTTAATTCCGTTTCTACGCAGGGAACAAATGTGGCGAAAGCGATAGATTTAGCTATTCGTTCGTTTAATTTTGAAGAAAATACATCTAAAGCTATCGTTATTTTTACCGATGGAGAAGATCATGAAGGCGAATGGGAAGCGATGGCTAAAGAAGCAAAAGGCAGAGGGGTAAAAATTTATTGTATAGGCATTGGTTCTCCTGTAGGTACGCCTATACCAATATATAATAATCAAGGACAGCTAATAGGGTTTAAAAAAGACTCTTACGGAAATGTCGTTATGACGAAGCTTGACGAAATGACTCTAGCTAAAATTTCCGAAATCGCTGATGGAAAATATTTCAGAGCCGAAGATTCCAGAAACGAGCTTGATTTGATTTATGACGAATTAAAAAATTTGCAGAAGTCTGAAATATCAGCGACTCAAATTTCTGAGTTTGAGACGAGATTTTATTATTTTTTAGCGCCTGCTTTTATTTTGTTGTTGATAGAAACATTGACATTTGAAAAAAAATCCATTTTTTTAAAGTTGTTTCTTAACAAAATAGGTTTAAATAAAAAAGATCAATCAAAGTTTATATAAAAATATGTTTATCAAAAAAATAATGGAAAAAACAGTTATATTCGCTTTATTTTATAGCGTCTTTTTAATAGGAATAAATTATTCGCAATCGACAAGAAGTTTAATTAACGAAGGAGTCGATTTATACGAAAATGGAAAATATAAAGATTCGGAAATTAAATTCAGAAAAAGCGGCGAACAAGATAAACACAAATTTGAAAGTTATTATAATTTAGGAGCCTCGCTTTATAAGCAAAATAGATTTGAAGAATCAGCAGTTTCTTATTCTGAGGCAATAAAAAATACCATTGAAAAGGAACAAAAAGCAAAAACATTTTATAATCTGGGAAATTCTCTTTTGAAAGCAAAAAAAATTAACGAGGCAATCGAAGCTTATAAAAATTCTTTGCGTTTAAACCCCGACGACGAAGAAGCAAAAACTAATTTATCGTACGCTCTAAAACTTTTAAAGCAAAACGAAAATCAACAACAACAACAAAATCAAAATCAGAATCAAAATCAAAATCAACAACAACAGCAACAACAGCAGAATCAGAATCAACAAAAAGAAGAGCAGCAAAAACAGCAACAGAAACTGGATAAACAAAAAGAACTTGAAAAACAAATGCAAGAACAAATTCTTAACGCCGTAAAGAAAAAAGAAGAAGATCTACAAAAGGATTTAAAGAAAGTTCAACCTTCAAAATATAAACCGGAAAAAGATTGGTGAGAATATGAGAAGAACGATCATTTTAGCTTTAGTGATATTTTTAACTGGGAGCTTTAAACTGAGTTATTCGCAAAAATTTTTGGCAAAAGTCGATAAAAACGAAGTTGGATTATACGATCAATTTAAAATCACATATACTTTTAGCTCGGCAGATTTGAATGCTTTAGAAAAATTTATTCCTCCAAGATTTGAAAAATTTATAGTTTTAAGCGGACCAAATCAATCGACAAGCGTAAGAATAGTAAACGGCGCCGTCAGTTCTGAGGTTTCATATACTTATTATTTGCAACCAAGAGAGTTAGGCGAATTTGAAATAGAGCCAGCTGAAATTGTTTATAATAGACAATCTTTTAAATCAGAATCTATTAAAATAAACGTATTAAATCAAACCCCGCCGCCTAAACAAGAAGAACGAGTCGAGGGACGTCAAAGCGGAGGAGATTCAGATATTGCCGCAAACGTTTTTCTAAAAGCTTTTGTCGACAAAACTCAAGTATATAAAGGCGAACAAATTACTGTTACATATAAATTATTTACGCGATACAATATTTCTTCTCCTGAGATAGAAAAATTGCCTAATTATTCAGGTTTTTGGACTGAAGAAATTCCGATGGACAATAAGATCTCCTTTACAACAGAAGTTTATAATGGAATACAATTTAGAGTCGCTACGCTTAAAAAAGTAGCTTTGTTTGCGACTCAAACAGGCATTTTGACTATAACGCCTTTTGAGCTTAAAGTCCCCGTTTTGATTCAAAGAAGAAGATCAACAGGAAGTTTGTTTGAAGAATTTTTCAATGATCCCTTTTTTACGACAACTCAGACTATTCCTTATATAGCTCGTTCGCAAGAATTGAAAATTAAAGTCTTGCCTCTTCCAGCAGACAAAGTTCCGCCAAGTTTTAATGGCGCTGTGGGATCTTTTACAGCTAAAGTCGAAGTAGATAAAAAAGAAGGAAAAGTTAACGAGCCAATTACCTTAAAATTTACGATTAGCGGAACGGGCAATATCAAACTTGTAGATTTTCCAGAGTTGACATTTCCGACAGGGATAGAAACATATCAACCTAAAATAAGCGAAAATTATGTTAAAAAAGATTTAATAAGCGGAACGAAAACAGCTGAATACTTACTAATTCCGCGAAGTCCTGGCAGAAGAGAACTTCCAGCTATTAATTTTTCTTTTTTCAATCCCGCTAAAAAGGCATACGAAGAAATTAAATTTGATAAAATTGTTTTAAATATAGAAGCCGGAACGACTCCATATTCCAGCGGTATGACTATCGTTACAAAAGAAGGAATTCAAGTTTTAGATAAAGATATAAGATTTATCAAAAATAAAACTTCCTTTTCTAGAGCTCGAGGTCCATTATTTTATGAAAGCTGGTTTATCGTGGCGACTCTTTTTCCAATTTTATTGTTTGTCGGAGGGTTAGCTTATAAAAGAAAAAGAATGGAATTAGAAAGCGATAAAAGTTTATTCAAATTTAAAAGCGCTCGAAAAATTGCTATGAAAAATCTTGCTCGAGCTCAAAAATTTCTAAAAGAAAATAATAAAGAAAAATTTTTCGAAGAGCTTTCGAAAGGATTTTACTCTTATCTTGAAAATAAGCTTGATATGCAAAGAGGAGAGCTTACTATTGACAATCTTTCTGAAAAATTGAGTTTGTATTCTACGGAAGATTACGCCAATAAGATTAAAAGTTTCCTGGAAGAGTGGGAAGCTTTGAGATTTGCTCCAATAAAAAACGAAAGCAAAGATTTAGATAAATATTATCAAGAAGCTATAAAAATAATAGAGGAATTAGAAGAAAATTTAAATTTAAAGAGAGCGAGAAAATGAAAAAATTTTTATTCATTTACTTTTTGTTTAATTTAGTTATTTTCGGTATTGACGCTGAATATTTATTTCAAAAAGGAAACGAACATTATAGAAATTCTAAGTACGATGAAGCTTTAGTTTGTTATAAAAGCATATTAGACGCTAATTATGAATCCGCAGAGCTGTATTATAATCTTGCCAACGTTTATTATAAGTTAAATAAAATCGGCTACGCTATTTTGTATTATGAAAAAGCGTTAAAATTGTCGCCCAACGACGAAGATATAAAGTATAATTTGTCTTTAGCTCAATTGCAAACAATTGATAAAATAAATCCTTTGCCTAAAGTTTGGTTGTGGGAGATTTATGAAAATTATTTAAATATTTTTCATTTAAATACTTGGGCCATTTTGACATTGTTATTTTTAATTACGGCTGTCGCAAGCGGATTAATTTTTATTTTTTATCAAAATTTTTTGATTCAAAAATATTCGTTTATTGCTGCGATAATTTTTACAATTTTGTTTATTGCGACCGCTTTATCAACGCTTGGAAAATATAATTTAGAAATGAGCGAAATTTACGGCATTGTTTTAGAAAATTCTGTTATAGTAAAAACTTCCCCCGATGAAAAAAGTTCCGACGCCTTTATTTTGCATGAAGGAACTAAAGCGAAACTTGTCGATCAAATCGGAGATTGGAATTTAATAAAATTGCTTGATGGTAAAACGGGCTGGATCCCAGTTAAAGCGTTTGGAAAAATATGATTTTGAAATCTGCTTTTTAATAAAGCTTTTATTAAACTATTAATGCGATTAATGCAAAGAGTTTAATGTATTTTCAGGCAATTTGATTATTTTAATTTTTCCATTCATTAAACGAACTTAGAATTTCTAATAAAATTAAACGAATATTTGTTCTATAGCTCTTTTCTCAAATATCTACAAATGCGGCTCTTTAAATTGTTTATCCAAAAAACTTTAAACTTAAAAAGTATGTTGCTTATAATTTTAAGTTAACTCTTTTATGTAAAATTGAATTTATTTGAAGTTAATTTTGTTTATAACAAAGATGAAAATTAAATTATATATTTTATGGTTATTTTTATTAATCGCGAATATTTATTCTCAAAAAATGATAGAAATAGAAAGAGGTAAAATAGAAATATTAAAATTTGATTATGATCCGGAGCTTAACGATAGTCGATTAATTGGGTTAAAAATTTCGCTTGAAGAAGGTTGGCATTTGTATTGGACAAATCCTGGCGACGCTGGAATTCCAACGAACATAAGCTTTGAAGCAAAAGAAAAAATTAAAATAAAGAATATTTATTTTCCCGTTCCAAAACATTTTGTTTCCGAAGGAATGATAAGTTTCGGTTTTGAAGGCTCTTTTTTAATTATGCTTGAATTAGAAGCTGTGGAAAAAAAGATTAAAGCGATAGGAAAAATAAAAATCGACGGTTTAGTTTGCAAAGATATTTGTCAGCCATTTGAAGCGGTTATTGAAGATACTATAAATTTTGTGGAAAAATATCAAACAGGGGAAGATTTAAGAGCTGAATATTTGAATTTCTTTTCAAATCGACAGAAAAAAATTAATAAAATCTTTGAATATAAAATTAATGAAGATAAAATAATTTTTGATGCCGAAATTAAAGAGATTAAAGATTACGATATAAAAACAATTTATTATTATCCTTTTGAAAATGGCATAATTTCAAATCCAGCAAAATATAATTTTGAATTTAAAGACGGCAAAATAAATTTCGCGGCAAAACTGAATCCATACCTAACAAAAGAAATAGACATTATTAGCGGAATTCTCAAGATCGAATTTAATAAAAACAATGATATTTCTATAAAATCGTACGAGTTAAATTTTTCTAAATCAAAATAAAAGGAGGAAAGAAATTATGCTCGAAAAACTTTTTATTATAACGGCTATCCTTACATTTTTAAGTATGATTGTAGAAGGTCAAGAAGCTAAATTAAACGAAACAGCTCCAGACTTTGTATTGAAAGATGTAGATGGAAAAGAATTTAAATTGTCAGACTTAAAAGGAAAAGCTGTGGTTCTAGAATGGATTAACTTTGACTGTCCATTCGTAAAAAAACATTATGAATCTAATAATATGCAAAGCTTACAAGCTAAATATACAGAAAAAGGAATAGTTTGGCTTGCGATTTGTTCTTCTGCTCCTGGCAAGCAAGGCCACTTTAGCGCCGAAGAAATTAAAAAAAGAACTGACAATCATAAGGCAAAATTTACAGCATATCTTATTGACGAAGATGGAAAAGTTGGAAAACTTTATGGAGCTAAAACTACGCCGCATATGTTTATTATCGACAACAATGGAACATTAGTCTACGCTGGAGCTATTGACGACAAACCTACTCGCGATCCAAAAGATATTCCAAATTCGCTTAATTACGTTTCAAAAGCTCTTGACGAGTTGCTTGATGGCAAAAAAGTCTCAACTCAATCATCCCAACCATATGGCTGCAGCGTCAAATATTGATTAAAGACTAAAATATTATTTTATGAAATAGCCGTCTTTTTTAAGGCGGCTTTTTTGTTGATATATTTTTTTTAGATAAAATCTAATAAATGAGATTTCGTTTATTATAAAAATGTAATATAGTAAAACAACTCTTCATAATTCCTAAAGTCTAAACATTTATTTTTGATTTGTTTTAGTTGAATTGAACGTTGCATAAATTTTCATAAAAAAGAAATTATTTCCAGTTGCTTTTTTTCATTAAAATAAAAAAATATTTTTTTAATTTGCTTTATTATTTATAAAAAGTAAATAGTAAAAATTAAACAACGAGGGTAGTATGTTGAAATTTAATCGCTCAAAATTATTTTTTCTGAGTTTGTTAACAATTGCCTTATTAGTTGTTGGATGTTCTTCCAGTTCGACTGTTGAGAAAACTCCAGCTAAAAAAACGTATGGCAACTTTTATCAAGGGATCAATTTAGACACAATTAAGCCGGGCAAATTTGACACTGGAAAAATGTGGACATTCGAATATCCGCCGACGGATTATTTAAAAGAAACTTACAATTTTGTTCCTACCGAGCAATGGTATGAAGAAGTAAGAATGGCCGCTTTAAAATTTGGGACTTGGTGCTCTGCTTCATTTGTATCTGAAGACGGTTTAGTTATGACAAATCATCATTGCGGCAGAGGCAATGTAACCGAAGTTACAAAAGAAGGAGAAAATTTTCACGAGACAGGCTTTTACGCTGAAAAATTGGAAGATGAGAGAAAAGTCGAAGGTCTTTTTGTCGATCAGCTTGTGATGGTTAAAGACGTAACTAACGAAGTTCTGGAAGAAATGGACAAAGGAAAAGACGAAGCTGAAAAATCAGAATTAAGAACGAAGAAGATAAAGGAATTAGAAAAAAAGTTCTCAGACGAAACGGGATTGATTTGCAAAATAACGTCGTTGTATCAAGGCGGAAGATATTCGCTATACGGATATAAGAGATATAACGACGTAAGATTAGTTTTCGCTCCAGAGGAGCAATTAGGCTATTATGGCGGCGATTATGACAACTTCACATATCCAAGATATAATCTAGATTTTACATTTTTTAGAGTTTATGACGAAAATGGAAAGCCTTTAAAAACTAAAAATTTTTATCGATGGAGCAAAGAGGGAGCAAAATCAGGCGAGCCAATTTTTGTAATAGGCAATCCGGGAAGAACAAGCAGATTGCTCAGCGTAGCTCAACTAGAATTTATGCGCGATTATTCTTATCCTTATACTTTTAGATTGGTTGACGGTTATGTAAAAGTTTTAGAAAAACAAATCGCTCGCAATCCTGAAAACGTTATGGAATTAAAAGATAGATATTTTTCAATGACCAACGCTCAAAAGGTTTATTTTTATAGTTTGAAAGGCTTAAATGATCCAATACTAATGGCTCGCAAAAAAGCTTTTGAAAAAGAATTGAAAAAAGCGGCGGAATCCAAGCCCGAATTGAAACAAAAATATGGAGAAATTTGGGCCAAAATAGAAAATATCAAGAAAGAACAAGCGACAATATTTAATGAATATCAAGCGTTTGCAATGAATCCAAACTTTTCCTCGAAGTATTTTAATATTGCCGACAAAGCGTTTTCATTGCTTGAGAACAATGATAAATTTGAAAAAGAAAAAGCCGATTCAATAGCCGAAGCTATATTTAAAGATTTCAATGAAACTAATGAAAAAGAAGTTTTAGAATTACAGCTTGATATACTTGCTTATTTGTTGGGAGAAAATAACGAGCTTGTCGTCGCTTTAACAAATGGAAAAAAGGGCAAAGAAGCCGTCGAGTATTTATTGTCGAAATCTTTCGTACAAAGCAAAGACAAAACTTCTGAAACTTTGCAAAAAACATTTGAAGATTTGAAAAGCGCTAACGATCCTTTGGTTAGATTTTTAAATGTCGCTCGAGCGAAAGGAGAATTATTAATTGAAAAATTTCAAAGCTTAAGAAAACAAGAAGAAGTTTTAACAGCCGAATTGGGAAGATTAATATTTGAAGTTTATGGAACAAGCATACCTCCAGACGCGACCTTTACTTTAAGAATTTCGGACGGAACATTAAAGAGTTATGAGTACAACGGCACATTAGCTCCTGAAAAAACGACTTATTATGGGTTATACGATAGATACTATTCGTTCAACGGAAAATTTCCTTGGAGTTTACCAGAAAGATGGAAAAATCCTCCAAAAGAATTCGATTTGAGCGTATTTGTTAATTTTGTTTCTACTAACGACATCGTTGGAGGAAATTCTGGAAGTCCGATAATAAATCAAAATAAAGAAATCGTCGGGCTTGCTTTCGATGGAAATGTTGAAAGCATAGCAGGCAGTTTTATTTACTATCCTGAAAATAATCGTTGCGTAGGCGTGGCTTCCGAAGGAATAATTGAAGCTTTGAAAAATATGTATAAAGCTAATAGATTAGTTAAAGAATTAATAAATTCTAAAATTGTCGAATAGAGAAAAAAATTTTTATTTCCAAGCCGCTCGAATGGGCGGCTTTTTTATTTTATCATAAATTATTATCATTTCAAATTTTCTTTTTTATAAAGGAGACTTTTTTTATCTTAAATAAAATAAAGTTGCATAACCTTATCGTTAAAAAAAATAAAGGATATTATATGAAAAAGATTTTCTCTATGACTATTTTCTTTTATTTATTGTTTTTTTCTTTCTCAAATTCTCAAAATCTTGTAAAAGAAACGGAGCCAAAATTTGAGCTTAAAGATTTAGGCAAAATGTGGATTTTTGAAAATTTGCCTTATGAGTATTTTAAAGAAGAATATAATTTTGAAGCTGATTCATTATGGTTCGATTACGTACGAAAAGCGGCATTAAAGTGGGTTAATTATTGCTCTGCGTCTTTTGTATCTGAAGACGGTTTGATAATGACAAATCATCATTGCGCGCGCGGAGAAATTCAAGCCGGGGCTAAAGAAGGGGAAGATTTTTTGTTAAACGGCTTTTACGCTAAAACGCTCGAAGAAGAAAGAAAAATCCCCGATATATACGTCGATCAATTGATCGTTATAGAAGACGTTACGGAGGAAATACATAAAGCAATGAAAGGCGCTAAAAGCGAAAATGAAAAAATAAAAGTTCGAGATCAAAAAATTTTAGAAATAGAAAGCAAAGCTACGACTCGATATCCTGATTTGATAGTTAAAGTAGTTTCTCTTTATAACGGCGGAAGATTTTCGTTATATGGATATAAAAGGTACGAAGATATAAGATTAGTTTTCGCGCCAGATTTGAGATCCGCAAAATTAGGCGGCGATTATGATAATTTTACTTATCCGCGATATGGATTAGATTTTTTATTTTTCAGAGCTTATGGTAAAGACGGAAAACCAATAAAGACCGATTATTATTTCAAGTGGAGCGAAAACGGACCTAAAGAAAACGAGCCGCTTTTTGTCATTGGAAATCCGGGATCGACAAAAAGATATAACACAATCGCTCAAATAGATTTTATCAAAGACATACAATATCCTATTATTGTTTCGGTATATAAAAGATTATATAAAATTTACGAGCAATTAGTACAAGAAACTGACGGAGCTAATTATAATTTAATAGCAAGATTATATTCGATTGGAAATGGGATGAAATTTTTTGAGGGAACTTTGAAAAGCGTAAATTCGGATTTCGTGTATAAAAAGAAAGTTGCGTTTGAAGAAACTTTTAAATCGGAAGTCGATAAAAAACCAGAACTTAAAAAAAAATATGGCTATATCTGGAAAGAAATAGAAGAAAGCAGAAAAAAAGTCGCTCCTATCTTTAAAGAATACTACGCTTATTCTTTATCTGGACCTCACGTTCCAATTTATTATAGAATAGCTCGCGAAGTTGTCAAATTATCTCGAGAAACAAAATTGCCTGAAGATCAAAGAAGCTCAAAATATCGAAGCGAAAATTTGCAAAAAACAGTAGAAAATATTTATCCAAAAAATATCGATGAAAAGATACAAAAAATGATTATCAATCTTCACGTAGAGTTTTTGTATGAAATGCTTGGAAAAGAAAATAAAGTTTTAAAGGAATTATTTTCAAACAAAAAAGAAGAAGAATCCTATGCGGATTATTTGTTAAACAAGTCACAACTTAGAGATTATGAAAAATATAAAAATTTGGTTTCAAAAAGTTCGGATGAATTATTAAAAACCGACGATCCCTTCGTTAAATTTATATTGTTATCTGAAAAAAGATTTAATGAAATTTCGAAAATTTACGAAGATTCCGAAGATAAAGAAGAATATTTGAATCAGGAACTAACTCTCGCCTTATTCGAAATATACGGCGATAAATTAGCTCCCGACGCAACAAACACATTGAGAATATCGGACGGCGTAATGAAAGGGTATAATTATAATGGCACATTAGCTCCGCCATATACGACTTTTTACGGTTTATTAGATAGGCATAATTCATTTTATAAAAAATTCCCATTTAATTTGTCAAATATTTGGAAAGATTTGCCTGATGATTTTAATTTAGGAACGCCTCTGAATTTTGTCTCAACAAATGATATCATTGGGGGCAACTCAGGCAGTCCAATAATAAACGCTAATAAGGAAATTGTAGGGCTGATATTCGACGGAAACATTGAAAGTATGAGCTCGAGGTTTTTATACGAAGATATATATAGTCGAGCGATAAGCGTTCATTCCAAAGGAATTATTGAAGTTGTTGATAAGCTTTATAAAGCTAAAAATTTGGCTAAAGAAATCTTAAATGGCAAAATAATTTCTAATTAATTTTTTTAAGACTTTAAAACAAAAAGAAAGAGGTTATTATGAAGAAATTATTTTTTTTATTTTTCGCGGCTATATCTTTTAATTTATTATTGTCACAAAGTATTTACAAACCTGAAGGAATGAATATGCCAGAAAATTGGGACTCTTGGCAAAATCCTCCGTCATTGCAATAATTTGCGGGAGTTCAAGGAAATGGCATATTTTTGTTGGATAGTGGGCTTGCGACAAGAAGATATACAACCTATTTTATGGTTTTATCAAACCAGATTTTGCCGCCAATATCAAATTTAAATTGTAATGATAATTATAAATTATGTAAAATTCAATCTTATTCGCAAATTGTGGAAGGAGAATAAGAATTTTTATTTACAAGCGGTCCGTCTTCTAATTATTGGCAAAATAAATAGGTATTAAATACTTCTACAGCCGAGTATGTAACTCCAAACTTGATTCAAACTTATTATTATACAAATAATTCTGGAGGCCCAAATAATAAGATTAATTTTATTAGTTCGCCTGGGTTATATTTTGTTTCCTTTAAAGACAATGGTTATCAAAATACAAATGCAATTATAATGAATTTAGGAAACGACTTGCCTCCTTCGATTCAAACTGTAAATTATAATCACGGCGGGGTTGGGAATGATTTAAATATTTCAGCGTCATTATCGCATTATGATACAAATATTTATTACTTTGTCAGATATACTAAAAATAATTGGCAAACGTCTAATATTGTAAAAATGGATGTTATATTTGATAAAGTTATAGGCGCTATAGCCTCAGCTACAATACCTGGTCAAGATGTAGTTGGCGGAGAGGGGAATCAATTCTACATATTTGGATCGCCAGTTGATGTGACTAATATTGAAGGTTTGCAAGATTGGGAATACGATTTATATTCTGTCGTTTATAATAATAATAATAAACAAAATTTTGTTCTTCCAGTGGAGTTAGTCGGATTTTCAGTTAAAGTTGTGAATGGTTATCCTTTGCTTAGTTGGAAAACGATTAGCGAAATTAATAATTGGGGTTTCGAAATCGAAAGAAGAACAAAAAATAGCGACTGGGAAAAAATAGGTTTTGTAAAAGGATCTGGAAATTCCAATAGAGAAAATTACTATGAATTTATCGATAGAAAAGTTTCATACGACGAATATTCTTATAGAATTAAACAAATTGATTTTGATGGAAAATTTGAATATTCAAATATACAAACTGTAAGAATAGATTTGCCTGAAGAAATAGTTTTAGAACAGAATTATCCAAATCCATTTAATCCAATCACAAATATTCGATTTGCAAGTAAAATAGAAGGAAATGCGAGTTTAAAGATATTTGATATGTTTGGCAGAGAGATTGCAGCTTTGTATGAAGGCAGAATAATTGCAAATAAAACCTACAATTTTGAGTTTAATGGATATAATTTGTCAAGCGGAACGTATGTATATAAGTTGTCGATTAACGATAAGTCCTTGATTCGCAAGATGTTATTAATTAAATAGTTTTGTAAAAAAAAATAATTTCGGATGGTACTTTTTCTAATTTAGATTGTATAATTTTATAAAAAGATATTTAAGTTTTCCCTCTATAAAATCCATCCCTCGCCCCTTAAAGATACGTCGCTCTCTTTCCCCGGAGCGACGTTTATATTTTAAATTTGATTTTTAAACTTTTCTTAATCAATATAGATAGTTTAATTTGATAACTTTCGTATATAAATTTTTATGAGGTAGAAATGAAAAGAGCGTTGGGAATTTGCGTAGGTTCAAGTTCTATAAGCGGAGCGTATTTAGAGAAAAAAGGGGGAGCTGTTTTTAAGATAAAAGATTTTAATATAAATCATAATGGTAATCCCAAAAAAATACTAAATGAAATATTAAGTCTTGGCGATTTTGATTATTTAGCGGCGACCGGAAGAAAATTTAAAGATTATTTAAATTGTTCGAAAATTAGCGAGCCTGAAGCGGTAGAAATAGCTTTAAAAAAATTATCGTATAAAGCGGAGGCCTTAGTTTCAGCTGGCTCCGAAAATATTATCGCATACAAAATAAACAATAAACAGGAAATAACTACCGCTTTTACCGGAAATAAATGCGCGTCGGGAACTGGAGAATTTTTTTTGCAACAAATTAAAAGAATGGGACTTACGTTGGAAGAAGCTGCTTTGTTTGCCGAAGAAGGGGATCCATATAGAATTGCTGGTCGTTGTTCGGTTTTTTGCAAATCTGATTGTATTCATGCTTTGAATAAGGGCATAGCGAAAACTAATGTTTTGGCGGGCCTTTGCAAAATGATAGCCGATAAAATTTTGGAGCTAATAAGAAAAACTGAAGCTAAGAAGATTTTGCTTATAGGAGGAATTTCGAATAATAAAACTGTCGCAGAATTTTTAAAAGCTGAATATCCAGATATCTTTATTCCTGAGGAGAATAATTGTTTTGAAGCTATTGGAGCAGCTTTTTACGCTTTGGAAAAGGATACTGTATACGATAAAATTAATTTTTTTATTGATGGGAAATCGTCATTTGAAATCTTGAAACCATTGAAAGACTACGAAAGTTATGTCGACTTTAAACAAATGAATTTAGGAAGGTTAAACGAAGGGGACGTATGCGTATTGGGGCTAGATGTCGGAAGCACTACAACAAAAGCAGTTTTAGTTAGAATAAAAGATAAAGCTATTTTAGCTTCGGAATATTTAAGAACAAAAGGGGATCCAATTCAGGCGTCAAAAAATTGTTACGAATCGATCTTAAGACAGGGAGGAGACAAAGCTAAAATTATTGGATTAGGCGTTACAGGCAGCGGGAGACATATTGCAGCAATGCATGCATTGACTGAAGGAGCTATAAATGAAATTACCGCTCATGCTTCGGCAACTCTGTATTTTGATCCGGAAGCCGACGTAATTTTTGAAATTGGCGGTCAGGATGCAAAATATACATATTTAACAAACGGAGTTCCGAGCGATTACGCTATGAATGAAGCCTGTTCGGCTGGAACAGGAAGTTTTTTAGAGGAGGCGGCTGGAGAATCTTTAGGAGTAAATTATTTGGATATTTGTCAATTGGCTCTAAAAGCAAAACATCCGCCTAATTTTAGCGATCAATGTTCAGCTTTTATATCAAGCGATATAAAAACGGCATTGCAAGAAGGAATTTCAAAGGAAGATATTGTCGCAGGGTTAGTTTATTCGATTTGTTTGAATTATTTGAATAGAGTAAAAGGAGCGAGACCGATTGGAAAAAAAATTTTTATGCAAGGAGGAGTTTGTTATAATAAAGCTGTTCCAATCGCTATGGCTGCTTTGCTTAATAAAAAAATAATTACGCCGCCAGAGCCTGGCTTAATGGGAGCTTTTGGAGTAGCTCTTGAAATAATTAATAGATTAAATCTCGGTTTGATAGAAGAGAAGAATTTTGATTTAAAAGAGTTAATTGAACGCAAAATAGAATATGATTCTCCATTTATATGCAAAGGCGGAGCGGAAAAATGCGATAGAAAGTGCTCAATTAACGTGTTGGTAATTCAGAATAAAAAGTATCCTTTTGGCGGAGCTTGTTCAAAGTATTATGAGATTAAAACGAGAGCGTCTAATGAAAAAAATAAAAATTACGTCGCTTTGAGACAGAAGCTTGTTTTTGAAAAATATCTTGCAAAAGACGATGAAATTCTCGTTCCGAAAAAGAATATCAAAATTGGTTTGTCTAAATCTTTTTTTGCAAACACATATTATCCTTTGTTTTATAATTTCTTTAAATTGCTTGGTTTTGATGTTGTTTTAGGCGATGTAGCCGATAAAGATGGAGTCGAAGCAAGACTTGCTCCATTTTGTTTTCCCGTAGAGCTTGCTCATGGTTTTGCTAAAAATTTAATTGATAAAAATGTAGATTATATTTTTATTCCGCATATTGTAGAGGTAACAGGCGATAAAAATAATTTTTACAACAAGACTTGCGTTTTAGCTCAAGCTGAACCGTTTTATATTAAAACTACGTTCCAAAAACAGCTGAGAGAAAAAAATATTAAAATTTTATCGCCGCTGATTAATTTGTCAAAATCAAAAGAGGAAATTTTTAAGGCTTTTATTGCATTGTCTAATGAACTGCAATTTTCTAAAAAGGAAGCTCGCCGAGCTTTTGACAAAGCATTTGCAAGTTTTACGAATATGTTTAACGAGTTTAAAGAGCTTGGCAGAGAAGCTTTGATTGACCTTGACAAAAATCCGAATAAGTTTGGAATAGTTCTTTTTGGTCGCCCATATAATGTGTTTGCCGATGAAGCTAATTTAGGAATACCTCAAAAATTTTACTCGAGAAATATAATTACCATACCGCTTGATTTTTTGCCTACAGTAGAGTTGGAATCATATAGGCACATGTATTGGGGAACGGGAAATCAAATTTTAAAAGCCGCTCGATTTGTTAAGAACAAAAAGAATTTATTCGGCGTTTATGTCACAAATTTTAGTTGCGGTCCAGATTCGTTTTTGATAACATATTTTAGAGACATAATGGGCTCAAAGCCTTCTTTGACATTAGAATTAGATTCGCATAGCGCCGACGCTGGAATTACTACAAGAATAGAAGCGGCTATTGATATCTTCAAATCTTATTTAAGATTGTCGGACAAAATTAAGGAAAAAGAAAAAACCGAAAATTTTAGAAAAACTATTTTTATTTCAAAAAATCAAATACAAAATTCAGATGGACAGATATTAAATTTACAAAGCGAAAAAGTCAAAGTAGCCATTCCAAATATGGGAAGGTATGGTTCGCAAGCATTTGCCGCAGCATTTAATTATTTTGGCATTAATGCCGAAGCGTTGCCTCCGTATAAATTAGAAGATTTAAATGCAGGAAAGAGTTGCTCGTCTTGCAAAGAATGTTTGCCATTAATATTAACTGCCGGATCGTTGACAAATTATTGCGAGAATTACAAACGTTCCGACGAAACTTTGCTTTATTTTATGGCTGAAGGAGACGGACCTTGCAGATTTGGTCAATATAAAATATTTTTAGAAGACTTAATAGAAAAACGAAAAATAAGAAACGCGGCAATTTTATCTTTAACCGACGAAGATTCATACGGCGGATTAGGGACAAATTTTACAATAAGAGGATGGACTGCGATTACAATCGGAGACGTTTATCAAAATATTAGAAATGCGGCTCTTGCGTTAGCACATAATAGAGAATTTGCTCTGGAAGTTATAGAAGTTGAGTGGAATAAAATTTTAAACTCTTTAAGAAACGATTCTTTGAATGGAATATTTAAACAACTTAAAAAATCGGCGCTTGAACTCAGAAAAATAGAACTAAAGAGCGATATTAAAAAAGCTAAAAAGATTTTTCTAACTGGAGAAATTTTTGTTAGAAACGACGAATTTTCCAAAGCAAATTTGCTTGATTTATTGGCGAGAAAGAATTTTGTGGCAAAAATAGCTCCAATTGGAGAATATGTCTATTACTCGAATTTTATGGCTCGTTTTGAAAAGGATAAAAAATATTCATTAAAAAACCAAATTGTTTTTATTCTTCGAGATGTAATTCAAAAATATATTGAATATAGAGTAAAAAAAGCTTTAAACTTAAGCGGATTAGCCGACGAGGAATTGTTAGATATGAATAAAATATTGAAAAAAGGATCCCAATATATTTCTAAACATCTGGCTGGCGAAGCAATATTGACTGTGGGAGCAAGCTTAAAACAAATTGAAAAAGACGTTTGCGGCGTTATTTCAATCGGTCCTTTTGGCTGTATGCCTTCAAGAGTCAGCGAATCTATCCTAAATGCCGCATTTGCCGATGGGAAGAATTGTGATAGCGAAATTTCTCCGATGCCGTTTTTAACTTTAGAAACCGATGGAGGTCCTTTCTCTCAATTAGTCGAATCAAAAATTGAAATATTTATGTTGCAAGCCGAGCGTAGGCATAATTATAAATACTCTACTAATAAAGAATTTTTATATATCAATATCAAAGAAGATTTAGATCTTTTAACAAAAAAAGTTGCGAACAAAACAACAAAGACGACTACAGATTAATGGGACAAAATTTACTATTGCAAGATTTAGCGGTTATATTTGGCATTTCGCTTCCTATTATTTTTATTTTTAATAAATTAAAATTGCCGGCTTTAATTGGTTATTTAATTTGCGGATCGATTATTGGTCCTAACGGTATTGGTTTCATTTCAAGCGGGGAACATCTTGATTTTATTTCTAATCTAGGCGTTATTTTTTTATTGTTCTTTATTGGGATAGAATTATCAATCGACGACTTCTTTAAATTTGGAAAGAAGTTAGTTTTTATGGGTTTTTTTCAGTTTATTATCACGACTTTAATTTTTGCATTAGTATTTAATTTATTTCATTTGTCAGTTAAAACTTCTTTTTTTTTAGGAATTCTTGGAACTATTTCAGGTACGGCTGTTTTTTTAAAATTGTTAAAGGACAGAAATGAGTTGAACAGTCCGCAAGGTAGAATCGGATTGTCGATTAATTTGTTTCAAGACATAAGTTCGCTGGCAGTTATTCTTTTAATGCCTCTATTAAGCGAAAAGATAGAGCCGACAATAGAGAAAATCGCCTTAAAACTTCTTTTAGCGCTATCTCTTTTGTTCTTAATAATTTGGGGCGCTAAGTTTATATTTCCAAAATTTATTTTTCAGCTGGCGAAATTAAAAAATAGAGAAGCTTTCACAATTGGCATAATTTTGCTTATATTTGTTTCGGCATACTCCACATCTTTAATTGGTTTGTCTTTAGCTCTGGGCGCTTTTATTGCCGGCTTAGTTTTATCTGAATCAGATTATTCTTATCAAATTGTCGCCGACATACTTCCTTTAAAAGACGCTTTTATAAGCGTTTTTTTTGTTTCTTTAGGTTCGATGTTTGACTTTAATTTATTTGCAAATTTTTGGCAAACTATAGTATTACTTGCTCTTTTAACAATTATATTAAAAACATCTATTATATCAATTATAGTTAAGTTATTTAATTTTCCCGCAAGAGTTGGAATCGTGACAGGTCTTTATCTGGCAAATATAGGCGAATTTTCTTTTGTTTTAGCTTTAGAAGGATTGAAATTAAAAATTATAAATAATGAAGTTTATTCGATTTTTCTTTCAGTATCGATAATTACTATAGTACTTTCTCCTTTTCTTTTTTTTCTTGTTCCTTATTTTTCCAAAAGTTTCGCTAAATTGGATCAATTAATAAAAGATGAAAAAGCAAATTGTTCGCTTTCGTCTCATATTGTTATTGTAGGCTTTGGAGTTGTCGGCAGAAATTTAGCTAAAGTCTTAAAAGAAACCGGTTTGCCATATGCTGTCATAGAATTAAATCCAGATATATATCGTTACTATAAAACTTCGGAAAATATGATTTTTGGCGACGCGGCTCGCTATGAGATTTTACAAAAAGCTTGTTTGCCTCAAGCAAAAGTTTTAGCTATTACTTCTGGCGAAAATTTTTCGATTCAGCTAATATGCAAGCTTGCTAAAAATTTAAATCCAAATTTAACGATTATTGCTCGTACCAGATACGTTTCTGAAATAAATTCTTTAATAGCTTCCGGTTGCGACGAAGTCATACCAGACGAATTCGAAGCGTCAATACAGATGTTTTCTCGCGCTTTAGCTCATTATCACATACCGTACAATGCCGTTGCGCGAATCGCAAATTTGATTAGAAAAGAATCTTATCTTATTTTGAGAGAAGACGAAGCTGCCGCTCTAAGTAGAATCGACAAGTTTTTAGCCGAAGGTTTAATTGAAAATTATTTTGTCGATTATGACAATCCTCACGCGGGAAAAGCTATTGGAGAAATAAATCTCAGAGCTCGCAGCGGGGCGACTATATTGGCAATTGTTCGCGAAGGCAAAATGCAAATAAATCCATCGGCAAACGATATAATTTATTCGCGCGACGTTTTAGTTCTTTATGGAAATCACGACGCAATTGAAAAAGCCATAAAAATTTTGGACGGAAACGAATTCGATTTATAAGTTAAAAAATTAAATTATCGAATTATTATTCTTTAAATTTATCATTTTCTAATACTTATTAAATATATTCTTTAATTTTTTTTAAATTTTTCTTAATAAATTTAGCGATCAAAAAATATTGAATTAAAATTTTAAATTATGAAAAAAGCGCTTCATTTATTTTCAAACATCAATTACGCATGCGGAATTAGTCGTTTATTAAAGGTTATATTTTCTAGTCAAAATTCCGATTTTGAACATTACGGCTTGTTTATTGGAGGCGAAGCTTTAGAAGATTTCATTCAAAATTTTAATGGGCGCATATTCAAGTATAAAAATGAATCTTTTCTTTTGCAAACTTACGAATGCGCTTCGTTAGCAAAAAATTTGCAAATTGACATTATACACGCTCATACAAGACGTTATGATTTAATCGCTCGCATTGTAAAGGGCTTTGTAAGCGAAGTTAAAACTATAACTTCAGCTCATTATTTTTCAAACGATAGAAAACTTTTAAGTTATAAGGCTGATAGATTTATTGCCGTAAGCGAAAAAATCAAAAAAAACTTAATTAAAAATTATAATATAAGCGATCAATTAATCGACGTTATCTATAATCCAGTCGATAAAAGCTTATATAACCCGCGTATTAATTTATTGGAAGAAAGAGAAAAACTTAAAATTTCCAGCGACTTTATTATAGCAAGTTATATTGGAAGGTTTGTTTACGATGTAAAGTTTTTAGATATAATCACAAAGAATATGCAAAATATTATATCCAAAAATAATCGCGTCTACTTTTTGTTTGCCGGCGAGGGAAAAGATAAACAAATGTTGCAAAAGGAAATAAAACCTTTTGACAAAAATGCAAAAATAATTAATCCAGGCAAGAATGTAGAAAGTTTGTATCAGATCAGCGATATTATAATTGTTCCTTCGCCAATCGAGACATTTGGTTTAACTGCTATTGAAGCTGGATTATATTCAAAAGCTGTGTTAGCTCACGAAAACGGAGCTCCCGGAGAGTATCTAATTAACAATCAAAACGCGGTTTTATTTAATGAAAATAATTATGTGGAAAAGTTTTTAGCGCTTGCTGAAAATAAAAGTTTAAGAGAAAGGATAGGAGCAAATTTAAAAAAGTATGTCGATTTAAATTTTAACGAAAATATCTTTTTTGAAAAGTTAAAAAATTCTTACGATCGTTTGATTGAAAAAAATTCTTTAATCAAAAGATAAATGAAATAAGGATGACAACGAAGATAGCGCGGCAGAAGTCTTCCCGGCTCTTGAAACAGCCGATAGAACCACTCAAAAGGAGTATTTGTTATCCAGTTAGGAGCAATTTTAGTTTTACCAGCGATAATATCAATCAAGTTGCCGACAGTTAAAATAACCGAACAGTTTAATTTTTCAAAATTTTCATAAGCCCATATTTCCTGTTTTGGCATTCCCATTCCTACTAAAATTGCTTCTGGATTAGAGTTATTGATTTTATTTATTAAGTTAGAATCTATGTTATAGCCATTATGCCAGCCGACTACGTTTATATTTAAATTTTTTAGTTTTTTTACAGCCTGGATTAAAATCTCTTCTTTAGAGCCTAATAAAAAAATTCTTGTTTGATTTCGAATAAATTCTTCTTTAAGTTCAAATAAAAAATTTGAATTTATTCTAACTTTATTTAATTTTTTTTTAAGTAAAATTTTTGCGGCGTAAACGACGCTGATGCCATCGGGAATAATGTATTCGGCGGAGTTAAAAGCCTCTGAGAATTTTTGATTTTTTTTAAGCAAATAAATAGAGTATGTGTTCAAACAAAAAAAACAAGCTTTCTTTTTGCTATTTATGCAATCAAATATAGCGTCGTTCAATTCTTCTTTTGAAAAAATATTAACAAATGAGCCTAATAAAAATAATTTCATAAATTGTATTAAATCGTCGGAAAATTAAAACTTATTTTGCTAAATTAAAGTAATAAAATTAAGAAATATTTTATGAAATAAAAATTTA
>Ga0068706_1000152_pt1 | contig 34162 bp, 24 predicted proteins | sample YNPMSBMetaG_FD_65632 | JGI IMG/M metagenome (GOLD analysis project Ga0068706, IMG submission 65632) | Anoxygenic and chlorotrophic microbial mat microbial communities from Yellowstone National Park, USA - YNP MS-B MetaG | ecosystem: Environmental > Aquatic > Thermal springs > Hot (42-90C) >...
TACAAATGAACCGGTATAATTGCTTTTGTTTGGGGAGTAATTTTTTCTTCCATCAAACTAGGGTCTAAGTTGTAGGTTAAGCATTCAGGTTCAACGAAAACAGGTTTTGCTTGAACGTAACTTACCGCTAAAACAGTAGCAATGTAGGTATTAGAAGGGACAATCACTTCATCGTTTTTACCGATATGGAGAACACGTAAAGCTAAATACAAAGCATCTAAGCCACTTGCAACGCCTGCACAATACTTCACACCATGAAAAGCTGCATATTGTTTTTCAAATTCTTTGACTTGATTTCCTAAAACGTAATAATTAGAATCAATAAAACGAGCAAAGGCTTCTAAAAACTGTTGTTTCAGTGGTTGATGCTGAGCATCAAAATTTAAAAAAGGAACTCGCATTTAACTCAAGTGCTTTTTTATCAATTCAGAGACAAGCTTATTATCCGCCCTGCCCTTGATTTTAGGTTGTATACTTTTCATAACTTTGCCCATATCCTTAATAGAAGAAGCATTTTCTTGCTGAATAGTTTCCTTTATCAAAGTTTCAAGTTCTTCTTGTGAAAGCGGTTGTGGCAGATATTTTTCAATAATAGAAATTTCTTCTTGTTCAATTTTAGCTAAATCCTCCCTACCATTTTTTTGATAAATTTCCAAGGATTCTTTTCTTTGTTTAATTAGTTTTTGTAGAAGTTCAATTTCTTCATCAGGACTGATAGGAGCAGTTCTTCCTTCTGAGGTTTCTGCTAAAAGAATAGCTGCTTTGATGGCACGTAAACCTCTTAAAGCTACCTCATCTTTCGCTTTCATTGCATTTTTTAAATCCTCGTTGATTTTATCTTTGAGTGCCATAAATTTATTTATTGACTTGCAAAGTTATTGAAGAAAATTGTAATTCACGAATAATTATAAGAGAGTTATAATTGTTTTGACAATTTTTTCTACCATACCTTCTGAAATATTTAAATGGGTTACCATTCTGATATGTTTTTCATCAATCGGAGAACAAAGAATTTGATTTTCTTTGAGTTTATAGACTATTTCAAAAGCGGAGGTATTAGGTTTTACTTCAAAAATAATGATGTTCGTTTGAACGGGAAAAATAGATTGTACAAAATGAGATTTTTGTAAGGCTTCAGCGATGATTTGAGCATGATGATGGTCTTGTTCAAGTCTATGTATATGATGGTCTAAGGCATAAATACCAGCTGCGGCTAAATAACCAGCCTGCCTCATTCCTCCCCCGAATAGTTTTCTGTATTTTCTTGCTTTTTTAATAAAATCTTTGTTTCCTAAAAGAACACTTCCAACAGGTGCCCCTAAACTTTTACTCAAGCAAATGGAAATGCTATCAAAAACTTTACCATAATCCACAGGATTTTGTTGGGTAGCAACAATCGCATTAAAGAACCTGGCGCCGTCTAAATGTAGTTTTAGGTGGTTTTGTTCACAAACTTTTTTTATTTTAAGGATTTCTTCCCAATCATAACAAGAGCCGCCACCACGGTTGGCTGTATTTTCTAAGCAAACTAAGCTCGTTTTAGGCTGATGAATATCCTCCGGGCGGATGGCTTTTAAAACCTGTTCCGCTGTAATCTTACCATAATGACCTTGTAAAGTATAAGCTTGGCAACCCGAATGAAATGCAATACCACCGACTTCATACTTGAAAATGTGTGAAGATGCTTCACAAATAACCTCTTCGCCAGGTTGCGTATGTACCTTGACGGCAATTTGATTGGTCATTGTTCCAGAAGGACAAAATAAACCCGCTTCCATTCCAAGCATATCTGCAAGTTTTTTTTCTAACTTTTGTACCGTTACATCTTCCCCAAAAACATCATCACCTACTTCAGCACTCATCATAAATTCGAGCATTTCTTTGGTGGGCTTAGTTACTGTATCTGAACGCAAATCAATGTATTCCGTCATAAAATTTTGAAGCAATAAGCTTAATTTCTTATCTTAAATTTTTTGAGTTCTTCAATTTTATTCAAAAGTTCGTCTCTTGGAATAGAGCGGAATTTTTCAGGTAAAAGTTCTTTAGAAGTACATTCTAAAACAGCCACGTAATTCATCAGTTCTATTTCTTCGGGGTAAGTAGGCGGAATGAAATCATCCATCACTTGCTTTATAATTTCTTTGGTAACAATATTTTTGCCGATACTAGCTGCCTTAAATTTTGCACGAGTAAGAGCGGCTTCCATGTCAGCCCCTGAAAGAATTTTTAAATTTTGATAAAATTCATCTTCGAAGTCATTAACTGTAACTTCTTGGATACCAACTTTTTTTAACATTACTTCAAAAAGTTCTTTTTTCTCTTCAATAGTTTCAGGATAAAAAAGAGCGATATGTTCTTCGGCACGTCCTTGGCGTTTTAGGTCTACGGGCATAAGGTCAGGTCTTGCAGTTAACAAAAACCAAATAATTTTTCCACGATGTTCAGTATTACTCATGAAAGAAGCAATCATAGAAAAAACTCTTGAGCTTACGCCAGAATCTCCTTGTGCATTCCGATTACCTAAATATGCATCTGCTTCATCAATCATCACTGCAACGGGATTCATTGCTTTGAGAATTCTAAGTACTCTTTCTAAATTAGCTTCCGTTACTCCTTGCCATTGAGACCTAAAATTCTTTAATAAGACCATCGGAATACCAATTTCCGCTGCAAAACAACTCACTAAAAATGTTTTTCCAGTACCAACAGGACCATTCACAAGATAGCCCATTGGCAAAACATCATTACGCCCGTTTTTTATTGCCATGGCTGCCTCTCTTAAATGTTGCTTAGCGTACTTATGCCCTGCAACGTAATCCAAATTATATTTTGTTTTCACAAATTCTAAAAGTCCATTGGCTTCGGCTTCAATAATTTCTTGTTTTTTTTTCATTAAATCGGCATTAGTAAAACGAATATTGTTTTCTAAGATTTCTAACAAAAGGGTTTTCAAGTGTACTAAGTTCACACCAGCTGTATGCTTAGCTAAAATTTCAGGAGTCATTTCAAGAAGTTCAATAATTTTAGAGTATTTACGGGTCATAAAATAAATAAAACGCAATCTTTCTGTTTCATCGGGGTAAGCAATTTCAATTTCCGCAGTATAAGGATTACGCACAATGGCGTGGTTCATTTCCTCAATATTTTCTGTGACCATCACCAAAGTAAAATCAGATTCTATAAATAGAGCATCCTTAGCCCAGCGTAATAAATATACTTGAATAGCCCTATCCTCGGCATTAGAGTAAGCCATAGTACTTGCAGGAGCAAGCGTTTCTGCATATTCAATAATTAAAGAAATCCTTTTTTTGTCATTTAAACGAATACGAATGTAATTTTCAAGAATAGCAAAAGCACGAATAGGATCTTTGGGCAAAGCCTTAGCAAAATTAGTACCGTGCAAAGTGTCATATGCTGTTAATGAATTAAGAAAATCCTTTTTCATTTCCGGTTGAGAAAAAGAAATCCCGTTAGCACGGTCATAACATATGACAATATCCCTTTTTTTAAACAGTTCATACATCAAATATTGATTTAACTTAAGGTACTCCCCTTGTTCATTTTCGGAAACTCTTACAAAATCGTTTACATTTCCATGTAAAATAAATTGACAAATGCTTCTGGAATAATACTTACGTCTTAGGGCATCTACCCATTCGGGTCTGTAACTCATATTTTTTCTTTTTGTATGGTGCAAACATACACATTTTTTGTTAATTAAAGTTTTTGTTTTTTGATAAAGCGGTTCCAAAAAGCTTTAAAATCATAAGTAAGTTTGTATTTCCCACGGCTACCTACTAAACGAAATAATAAAGCCGTTTTATTATAACAAATAGCCTGGGATTTATTTTCTTTAAATCGTCTTTTAACTCTTAAAATTTGAATAGAATAGGAAATATCTTGGTCAAAAGTATGAGTACCTGAAATAACGATGTTTCCGATATCAGACCGTATTTCTAATTTAGGAATAAAAAGAGTTCTATTTTGAATGGTGATATCATTTGCCATCATCGTAAATTTAGGAGCTTCTAAATATTTTTTTCGGACAACCCCCCTTAGTTTTTGAAAAGGAATAAAATTTCGGAGTACTCCATTTTCAAGAGTAAAAGAAAACTTTCCTTTCAAAGAACTGAAATCTGTTTTAAGATTACTCGGAAAATACATTTCTAAATAAGCTTCTAAACTCAAATCTCCCTCAATATTTTGGTGTTCAATAAAAGATTGCTGAAAGTTATCAAAATCATATAAAAAATTTTTAACGTTTAAATTTTTCAGAATCAAGTTTGCAGCGATATATTGATGGTTAGTATCTCTACCATCCCAAAGAACGTGAGATTTCCAATAGCCTTTATCAAAATAGGCATCAAAATCATCTACAAAAGCAATTCTATCTTGAACACAAGCATTCAATAAAACAAAATCTAATTGGAGTTTATCAATAATAGCATGAATGATTTGCCCTTCTATATCTACATTGACATTTTGAGGTAATTTAATATCAAAAGTTTTGATTTTTTCTTCCTTGGATTTACTAAAATTTTGTGCAGTGAGTTCTTTGATAAATAAGGAATCTGAACGAAAGTTCATTCTTCCATTTAAACGAGTATCTTTCAAAAACAAGTAAGCGAGAATATTTTTCGTTTGTCCGTTCACACAAAAATCACTATTTCCCATTTTTCCACAAATTTGATGAGCAGTAAGACCGTAATCATCATAAATAATTTCGCCATTGATATTTTCAAAAGGTAAATTTTTATTTTCAATTAAAAAAGCCAAATTGTGGATAGAGATTTCACCGTGAGCAGATTGATACACAAAAGAATCCGGTTTAAGGTAATTTTTTAGTAGACCTTGACCAAAATACGAGTATTCAAAATTTCCATTATAATCGGAGATGTTATCCGGTTTGATAAAAGGTTGAAGAGCATCAAGGCAAAGTTCCATATGAAAAGAAGGATAAACCCAAAAGCCTTGTGGCGATGGTATTAAACCAATACTGCCTTCAAAAGGTTGATGATTGATTTCACCTTGTGCATGTTCAATTAACCATGAGGAGTTTTTAGGATGAAGTATTTTGTTTAATGTAGTATTTAATCTTGCCTGAAAATTAGTAAGCTCAATTTCGGGTCGAGGGTATTTTAGTTGGTTTATGCATAGTTTTAAGTTGATAATGCCGTCAACCTTTTTTTGAGCATCATAAAAGATTTTTCCATGAATTTCTGATTGATTAGCCAAAGCAATTTGTATTTCTTCCTTTTTTTCCAAAGAGAAACCTAATTCCTTTAAAATATCTAAAAATGATTGCGTACGAATGTTTTGATATACGTTAAACTGAATAGTATCCGAATGAATTTGCTGAAAATCTGCTTGTAGTAGTAAAGAATCTTGTTTTCCTTGAATGACAATTTCATGAATAAGTAATTTTCGAGGTATTAAGGAAAGTTTTGCAGTAGATTTTTGGAGTTCAATTTTTTTATATAAAATTTGGTTAGCTTTAACGTTTATATTGACATAAAAATTATCAGGCAAACGAGGAAAAAAGTTTGTATTTTTTTGGATTGTTTCTTGTATAAAGTTTTGGAGGGATAAAGTATCAAAAGTAATGTTAGCATTAGCAATGATTTGTGGTTTTAAGCCAAAGGCTTTTGTTGAGAGCCAACCTTGAATTTCAATAGGTTGATGGTTGACAATAGCTTTAGCATTTTTAAGTAAAATTTCATGATTATTAAAAAGAAGTTGAAAATTAGTTTGTTGTATTTCAAAGGGCGTCCAATCAGAAGGAAGATTCAAATCATGAGCATTTAAGAAGCCGTTAAGATGAACTTTTTCCATATCAAAAGCGGCAATATCCCGTAATTTTCCTTGAATATTTATATGCGCATCTATATCACCTTTGGCATCAGAAGTATCCTGAAATCCTATCCACTTTCCTACTACAGCTAAGTTTTGAGAAATTTCTAAATTACCATTAACGTAAAATTCGTTAAAATCATGAATACTTAAATTAGCAAAAAATGGATGGTTATAAATGTAGCCTGAAAGAGTATCTATATTTAACTCGGCAAAAGGTTTACCTTGTTCCCCGCCATTAAAGAAATTCCCCTTCAAAAAAAGTTTTTTTAGACCTACTTTCGTAACGGTGTTGGTAATATTGATGGAATCTGTCCAAAAATTAACTCTAAACTCGGGTTCCCATTTACCTAAAATTTTTCCTTGAATGTTTAGATTCCCATCTATATCATAAACTTTGATTTTTTTTTGGATATCAAGAGGAAAAAGTTTGAGAAGGCTATCGGAATAGGCATTCAAAACCTTGATATAAAGGTCATAATCTCTTTCCCATCCGAAATAAAATCTTCCACCAATTTCAATAGGAACTCCCCCAACTTTCATTTTGCATTCCTTGAAATGATTATCATGCTTTGCTTTTTTTATGTTGGAAACATAATGAAACTGCAAAGAAGCATTTTGCATAAATACTGTTTGCTTTTCTCGTAAATATGGAATGTAACCTTCTAAGTCTAATTGCAAGTCTAAATCATTTCTACGAATGACTAACTTAGGGGTAATATTTTTTAATTCAAAAAGATAATCCCGCTGAGGTAATTTAAAAAAATAATGAAATCTACAAGCACGAATGTAAGAATGATGAAATTCAATCCATTCTGGACCTTTTTTACGGTTAGGGTCATAAGGTTTAAAAAGTTTGTAGTTTTTATTGCGATGGTTATCAACATAAAAGTCTAAAAATAAGGAATCAATTAGCAAATCATGGATATGTAAGGTGTCAGATTGCCAAAAAATATCAATAATTGGTAATTTGGCAGAAATTTTATTGGCATAAGCAACTTGGGTGAGGGAGTCAGTTGGGGTACCTTTTAATTTTATGTGGTAAACCTGCAAGTGAAGTTCATTCCATTGTTTCCAATCTAGAATTTCAACATGTTGGATATGGACATCGGTTTGAAAAAGTTTAGTTAAACGTTCTTCGGTAATAACTTTGAGATAAGAAAATAAGATTTTCCAAAGAACAAAAATAAGAACTAAAAAAAAACAAAAAAATAAAATTAAGGAAGCCCAAAAGCGTTTAGATTTTATGAGCTTCATAGAGTTACGGAGCCTATTTTCCTAAATCCTTGAAGAAATATTTGGAAATCTAGACCGAGGGAATAGTATCTTGCATATTGTTTATCAAGCATCAGAGAATTTTTTTGATTATAATGGCAAAGTACTTTCATGTTAAGGATAGCATTTTTTAACGGCGGCAAATCCGGTTGGGAGCCGTCAATATAACCTACTAAGTGATATCTACCTTTGAGAACATACCATAAATTTTTGAAGGCAAGTAAAGGTTTTTCATAAATCCAAAAAGTAAAAGGAAAAGCAAAGAACATGGCTACACTTACGACAATATCAAAGATTTGCTTTTTTAAGATATTTTCGGGGAGTGCTAAACGAGAAAAAACTACATAGTTTTGAGGGTTAGCTTCATAGACTTGATGATGCCCCATAATAAAATTAGCGTTTTTAGGTACAATTCTAAAATAATTTACTTGATTTTTTAGTTTACTCATGGTTGCAATAATTTCACGAGTAGAAACAGATTGATTACAAAAAATGATTTCTTCAATTTTATGAACTTGAAGGATTTCTTCTAATTGATGAATAGAGCCTAAGCATCTTTCGTCGTTTTCTTTTCTTTCGTAAGGAGTTACATAACCTGCTAAATCACAATCATATAAGAGTTCTTCTGAAATCAATTGAGATACTCTTTCAAATTCATCGGATGTAGCAACGATAATCGTACGACGGTTAAAATATCTATCAAAAAATACGTTTCCTTGCACAAAATAATTATGAATAGCCCGATTAAACAACGCAATAATAGGAGTAGTAAGCGATGCAAAACCTACTATCGCACGAGAAAAGTTTATATCAGGAAATAAATAGGTGACGGTAGCAATGGAAATAAATCCTAAGAACGTACCGATAAAAATAGGTCGTATGCGATACGGTCTTTTATAAGCACCTAATAAAACAAAAAAAATCACAAAAGCAAAAGCATAGATAGGTGCAGCAAGATGGTCAAAGATTTCAGGGTATGCACCGCCATGAACGTATTTATAATTTTTTTCCCATAAATTCTTGATAAACAAAACATTACTAAAAATTATTCCAAATTCTATAAGCGGGAAACCTATTTTATTCCAAATTCTTCTCAAAATAGCTAAACCTGCACGAAAATATACTGCCGTTTGTATTAAAAACATAAAAAGCGATATATTTCCTTTTGAGAAATGTTTTTTCGCAAAAATTAACATGGCTTTGTAAAAAACTAATACATAATTCAAACTGCCTTTTTTAGTAGATTCTCCCTTAAAATGAATGATTTGGCTTTCAGCAAAGTAATAATTTTTATAACCTGCTTTTTGTATTCTGTAGGATAAATCTACATCTTCACCATACATAAAATAATCTTCATCTAACAAACCAATTTCATTTAAAACCGATTTTCTAATCAACATAAAAGCTCCAGACAAAACCTCCACTTCATGATTTTGGTTTTTATCCAAGTAAGTAAGATGATATTTACCAAATTTTTTATTTTTAGGAAATAATTTAGATAAACCAAAAATTTTATAAAATGCTACCCATGGAGTTGGCAAAGACCGTTTAGATTCAGGCAAAAAATTACCACTTCCATCTATCATTTTTATACCTAAAGCTCCTGCCTCAGGATGTTTTTCCATGAAATCTATGCATTTGAGGAAAGTATCTTCCTGTACAATGGTATCCGGATTTAACAACAATACATATTTTCCTTGTGAAATTTTAATAGCTTGATTATTAGCTTTTGAAAATCCAACATTCTTTTTATTTTTGATAATTTGAACTTGCGGAAATTTTTTTTGAACCATTTCCACGGAACCATCAACTGAAGCATTATCTACCACAAAAACCTCTAGGTCAATATTTTGGGATGCCCTGAATACCGAAATTAAACATTGTTCTAAAAAATGTTTTACATTATAGTTAACAATAATGACAGTTAGCGTTTTCATAAATCAATGGCTTAATGGGTGAACTGAATATTGTGAACGTAACATGATGGATTTACTTAGTGTCATTTCATCAGTAAATTCTAAGGAAGCGCCCGCAGGTATCCCTTTGGCTATATGGCTGATAAGCATATTGGGTTGAATAGATAATATTTCACGAGACAAATAAAATGAAGTGGTTTCGCCTTCTTGCGTAGTACTTAATGCTAATATGACTTCCTGAATATTTTCATTTTTTATTCTATCCAATAATTTGGGAATACTGAGTTGGTTAGGTCCAATTCCTTCAAGCGGGCTAATTCTTCCTCCTAAAACATGGTATAAACCTTTGTATGAACCTGTCTTTTCAATGGCTATCAAATCTCCTACTTCTTCAACTACACATAAAATTTGGGTTTCTCGTTGGGGGTCTAAACAGATATTACAAATTTCTTTATCAGAAAGATGATGACATTTTTTACAACGAAAGGTGTTTCGATGTAAATTGAATAAGGCATTTGCCAAATTTTCAGTTTCTTGGGCTGATTTTTGCATTAAATATAAAGTAAGCCTTAGTGCTGTTTTTTTACCAATGCCCGGTAATTTACTAAATGCTTCTACTACATCTCTAATGCTTTCGGTTGGATATTCCATAAAAAGAACTCGCAAGTTACAACTTTTTTTTAAATTTTAAGTAAACTTTTTTGCTTTATTTTAAAAAGACTAATTACTCTTGAATTATAGACCATGCTTCCCTCAAGAAAAAATATCTTTTTTCATTTCATTTTGAAAATTGTAAATTTGTAGTTTAATTTGCGTGTATGATTAACATCGTAAAATTAGCCATTCCTTTCTTCTTTTTATTAATGGCAATAGAATTGCTGTACTTATGGAGCAAAGGAAAGTTAAATTATTACAGAATTTCGGATACTATCAACGATTTAAGTTGCGGAATTACCCAGCAGGTAGCTGATATTTTTATGAAGATTGTACTTTTTGGAATAGGTTATCATTTTGTTTATGAAAATTGGAGTTTGCCTAAGTTATTAGGAATCAATTATATACAAAAAGATTCTTGGTTCACTTGGGTAATAGTATTCATAGCAGTGGATTTTGTTTATTATTGGTTTCATCGTCATTCGCATGAGATAGCATTGATGTGGTCTGCTCACGTAGTGCACCATCAATCAGAGGAGTACAATTTAGCAGTTGCTTTAAGGCAAAGTGTTTTTCAACAGTTTTTTTCATGGTTTTATTACATGATTTTTGCTTTTGCAGGTGTACCTTTTGAGATGTGGTTTATTTGCATCGGTATCAATTTAGTTTATCAATTTTGGATACATACGCGTGCGGTTGGTAAATTAGGTTTTTTAGAACTTTTTATGAACACTCCTTCCCATCATCGAGTACACCACGGTAAAGACCCTAAATATTGTGATAAAAACCATGCGGGTGTTTTTATTATTTGGGATAAAATGTTTGGCACTTTTCAACCCGAAGAAGAAGAGCCTACCTACGGTATTACAGTTCCGTTGAACAGCTGGAACCCTTTGTGGGCTAATATTGGAAGTTTTCAATGGCTTTTTTCGCAGGTCAAAAAAACAAATGGACTTAAAAATAAATTAAAAATTCTTTTCGGTAAGCCAGGTTGGAGGCCACAAGAACTCGGCGGACCTATTTGCCCCGTTGAAATCAATAAGCAAAACTATCAAAAGTATGAAACTTTTTTCCCAAATTCCACTATTTATTACATAGTTTTTCATTTTACGGTAGTTCTTTTATTTTCTACACAATTGTTAGAACTTGCAACAGATTTTATTCATAAGCCCAAAGAAGTACAATTAACCGTATTAGGGGGTTCGTTTTGGGTTTTGTTAAGTTTAGTGAATATAGGCGGAATAATGGAGAAAAAAAATTGGGCATATTCCTCTGAGATGATGCGTATTTGGGCAATGAGTGCTGGTTTAGTTGGTTTGTTTGGGTCACAGTATTTTTATTATGGAATTGCACTTGCCATTTTATGGGCTATAAGTCAATATATATGGTTTCGTTGGGTATGGAAAAATCATGAGGTAAAAATACAATTTTCTACTCCTTATACTCAAACTGAAAATACAACTAATTGAATATGAAAAGGTTAATTATAATGCGTCATGCAAAGTCTTCATGGGACTTACCTGTTAGTGACCACCAAAGACCGCTGAATGAACGTGGTTTAAGAAATGCACCTGAAATGGGGCGTAGAATATTGAAAAGCCAAGTTATTCCTGAAATTATTTACTCTTCTGATGCCGTTCGTGCTTTCACTACTGCACAGCTCGTTCGTGATTACATCAATCCTAATATTCCTATTCAGGTTGAACCTAAAATTTATGATTCTACTCTCCAAACCTTACTTAAAATTATTGAAAGTTTTGATGAAAAATATGCTACTGTGCTGATGGTTGGGCATAACCCTACTATTTCATTATTAGCGAACTATTTAGCGGGTAATCCTGTTGGTTATTTTGCCACCGGTGCTATGGCTTGCTTAGAATTTACTTGCCCATGGAAGGAAATCTCCGGCTCTACAGGTAGATTGATTTTTTTTGATTTTCCTAAAAATACGAATTCGGCATTTATATAGATTTTGTGTTAACCATAAATTGCAGATATAAACAAATTTAGGTTACAAATTTTGTGGATAATAAAAAGAGGCCAAGGATAACTTGACCTCCACAAGCTGTTTTTTACGATTATTTCTACTTTCTATCTCCAAATAATCTAAGCAGAGCTAAGAATAAATTTATAAAGTCAAGGTACAAACTTAATGCACCGACGACGGCTAATTTTTTAGCATCTTCGGACTCGCTATCTACACTAAAACCTATATGCATTAATTTTTGAACATCATAAGCAGTAAGAACAGTAAAAATAATCACGGTGATGGCAGAAGCTATGAGGCTAAGCGTGCTACTTTGAATGAAAAGGTTTACAAGTCCTGCAATAATGATACCAATGAGCGCCATGATTGCATAGCTGCCTGCTTTGGTTAAATCTGCTTTGGTTGTCATACCATAAATAGCAAGCCCTAAGAATGCACCTGCTGTAATAAAGAATACAGAGGCTATGGAAGAACTCGTGTAAACAAAGAAAATACTTGCCATGCTTATCCCCATTACTGCTGCATAAGCCGCAAATATAATGTTAGCCGCGATTGCAGAAAGGTTGTGTATACCAAAACTCAATACTAAAACAAAAATTAAGGGGGAAAACATGATTACATAAACCATAGGAGAAGTATACAAAAATGCGTACTTCTCAAAATTGTTCATTACTAAGTCTGCCATTAAATAGGCAGTAACTCCTGTAATTGTTAACCCTAATGCCATTATTAAAAATACTTTCTGTAAGAAAGCATTTACGGTTGATATACTTACATTTGAACGAAGTGGCTTTTCTATCCACTCTTTTCCATAATAATTATTCATATTGTTCTCTTTTTAATTCAATTCACAAAATTAGTACCAAACAAATAAAAAAGCAAATTTTTAAGAATTTTCTTTTGATGTTGTTCTAATGACTTTTACTCCCTTGAACTTTTTATCTTGTACTTTTTTATCTAAGAATTTATTGAGTTTTTCAATATCATAATTTGAAATGATTTCTCCGAAAGGATTGATAGTAATATCAATGTAACCTAGTTCTTTATGAATTTGTTGTTCATCTTTTTTGAATTTTTTGGGCATATTGCTTTTGAAATGTTTAAAGTTTATACGTTAATCGTTGTTTTAAAGTTTCAATAAAATCAAAAATTCTTTTGAGCGTTTGCATTTTACCTAAAAATACGGATATTTCAAACAAATTGGGTCCTGAACTTTCGCCTGTTAGCGCATTTCTAAGTACGGGCATACCATTACCTAATTTTTCTTGATAGGCTTCTAAAATCTGTTTAAAAGAAGATTCTAAACTTTGGGCATTCCAATCTTCTAATACTGACCATTTGTCATAAATTTTTGACATAATTTCAATTGTTTTGTCATGATATTTTTTTTCAATGGTAGCCCAATCATAATTTGAAGGTGGTACAAAAAGAAATTTGCCTTTGGTAAACAGTTCTTTATGAAAAGAAATACGGTCTTTCATTAAATGAAAAGCCGATAACAAAGTATTTTCAGGGATATTTAGGTTAGCTAATTGGGCTTCATGCTGTAAGAATTTTAAATTTTTGTCATCACTCCATTTCCTGAGGTATTGTTCATTAAACCAAATAGCTTTTTGGATATCAAACTTAGCACCTGCTTTATGAACTTTATCTAAAGAAAAAACCTCTGCAAGTTCTGCAAGAGAAAAAATTTCTTGTTCAGTACCGGGGTTCCAGCCTTGTAAAGCTAAAAAATTAACAAAAGCTTCGGGAATATAACCTTTTTCCCGGTAGCCCATAGAAATTTCGTGAGTGATAGGGTCCTTCCATGCAATAGGGAAAACAGGAAATCCCATTTGGTCTCCATCTCTTTTGCTTAATTTTCCTTTTCCGGAAGGTTTTAAAAGGAGCGGTAAATGAGCAAATAATGGCATATCTTTTTCAAGTCCTAAAGCTTGATACAAAAGAATGTGTAATGGCGTTGAAGGTAACCATTCTTCTCCTCTAATCACGTGAGTAATTTTCATTAAATAGTCATCTACTACATTGGCTAAATGGTAAGTTGGCATGCCATCACTCTTTAGTAAAACCTTATCATCAATTAAAAGTTTATTGATTTTTACTTCACCCCGAATGAGATCATGAAAAATAACATCTTCTTTACCATCAATTTTTAAACGAATAACGTAATTTTCGCCGTTCTGAATTTTTTGGAGAACTTCTTCATGGGGTAGAGTAAAACTATTTTTTAGGAGGTGTCTAGTTTCTTGATTGTAAATAAAAGTTTTACCTTGTTCTTCGAAATTTTTGCGGATTTGTTCTAGTTCTTCGGGGGTATCAAAAGCATAATAAGCTTGATGAGATTGTAAGAGTTGTTCAGCGAATTGTTTATAGATAGGTTTTCTTTCGGATTGCCTGTAAGGAGCAAAAGGACCGCCATGCCAAGGGCTTTCATCCGGTTCAAAACCACACCATTTTAAGGATTCATAAATAAAATCTTCTGCTCCTGAAACCAAACGAGTTTGGTCAGTATCTTCAATTCTTAAAATAAAGTCACCATGAAAATGTTTAGCAAACAAGTAATTATAAAGAGCGGTACGTACGCCACCTATGTGCAAAGGACCTGTGGGGCTAGGCGCAAACCTTACTCGTACTCTTTTTTCCATACTAAACACGCAAAGTTATAGATAATTCCTTTGAATTATGATTTCTTCAAAAAAGTTTTTTAATTAGTTTTTGGAATTAAAAAATATACTAAATTTGCAGTGCAAAAGGAAAGAGGGGAATCCCTCTTTTATTTTTAGAAATATTATGACAGCAGAATATTTACAACCTATTGTAGAAAAAATTATTGCTCAAACTCTGCCAGATGCGTTTCTGGTAAGTCTGAAGGTGAATTTATCTGCAAAAAGTAGTATCCAAATCTTTGTGGATACAGACCCTGGCATAACTATTGAGCAATGTAGCATATTGAGTAGGGCGATTGGTAAATATTTTGACGACGAAAATTTAATCGATTTTAGTTATGAGTTAGAGGTAAGCTCACCTGGGCTTTCAAATCCATTGATTTTGCCACGACAGTTTCGTAAAAATATTGGCAGAGAATTAAGTGTCGTACAAAAAAATGGAGAAAAGAAAGTAGGTAAACTTATTGATTTTCAGGATAATAAAATAAAATTAGAAACTGAAGAAAAAAATCCGAGTACAAAAAAATGGGAAACGTTTCAAATTGAAATAGACTTAAACGATATAAAAGAAGCAGTAGTTCAAGTTTTTAAGAAAAAGGAAAAAAAATAAAGATTATGGCAAAGAAAAAAACAGCTGTACAAGACTCTAAAAGCATCATGATAGATGTTCTTTTAGAGTTTATCAGGGATAAAAATATAGATAATGCTACCTTAACCGGTGTTTTAGAGGATGTATTTCGTAGCATGATCAGAAAGAAATATCATTCTGATAGCAATTACAATGTGATTGTGAACGTAAACAAAGGCGATATTCAAATATTTAGGGATAGAGTGGTAGTAGAAGATGGGGAAGTAGAAGATGAAAGTACCCAAATTCCATTGAGTGAAGCCTTAAAAATAGATGAAGATTTTGCACCTGGAGATGAAGTTTCTGAAGCTGTAGATATTAAAGAATTTGGTAGAAGGTTAGTTTTATCTGCAAAACAATTATTAACCCAAAGAATTAAAGACCTTGAAAAATCAAATGTCTATGAAACCTATAAAGCACAGCTGCATCAAATCATAATCGGTGAGGTCTACCAAATATGGCGTAACGAAATTTTAGTGATGCACAACGGTAATGAGTTGATATTACCAAAAGAACATCAAATTCCAAAAGACAAATACAATAAAGGGGATACCATCAAAGCTTTAATTGTGGATGTAAAAATGAAAAATTCTTCTCCTTATATTGTTATTTCGCGAACTTCTCCTATTTTTCTAGAACGCTTAATGGAGCAAGAGGTCCCCGAAATTTTAGATGGGCTTATTACGATAAAAAGTATTGTACGTGAACCTGGCGAAAGAGCCAAAGTAGCCGTAGAAAGTTACGATGATAGAATAGACCCCGTGGGCTCTTGTGTTGGAATGAAAGGTTCTCGTATTCATGGAATTGTCAAAGAATTAAGAAATGAAAATATAGACGTAATCAATTATTCAAGTAATCCTCAATTGTTTGTAGAACGCGCACTAACTCCTGCCAAAGCTTCTTATTCTATTATTGACGAAAAAAATCGTCAAATTAGTGTCTATTTTAAACCAGACCAAATTTCTCTTGCAATAGGAAAAGGAGGTATCAATATCAAATTAGCAAGTAAGTTAACTGGCTACACTATTGACGTTTTCAGAGAACCTGATCCTAATGAGGAAGATGTTGATTTAGATGAATTTAAAGATGAAATTGAAGAATGGATTATTGAAACCTTTAAAGAAGTTGGGTTTGATACAGCTAAAAGCTTGCTGAATTTATCCGTAGAGGAAATTCATAGAAGAACTGAGTTAGATAAAGATTTGATTAGACAAGTATTAGAAATACTTGAAGCAGAATTTGAAGAGGATAATTCCGAACAGTTAAACGAAGAAGATTTTGAAAATTAAATGGCTAAATTATGGCAGATGAAAAAGAAGTTGTTCATAGATTAAGTAAAGTTGCAAAAGAATTAAATGTAGGTACAGGTACTTTGGTGGAGTACCTCAACCAATTAGGGCATCACCAAGTTCAGGATAACCCAAATTTTAAATTAACTGATGAACAGTATAAAGCCTTACTAAAAAAGTTCGGAAAAGAAAAAGTTGTAAAAGAAAAGGCTGATAACCTCAAAGAACTACAAAAAGAACAAAAAGAAAGAATCCAAAAAACAATTAAAGAAGAACAAATTGCCCCGAAAATAGAATTAGAAAAACCTTCTATTAGTTTGAAAATTGTTGGTAAAATTGATATTGGCACCAAAGATAAAGAAAAAAAGAGTAAAAAAGTCCACAAAAATTATACTCCTTCTTTATTTGAGGCTAATCAAGAAACTACCATAGAAACTCTGCAAGAAGAAACACCTATTGAGGTTACTGTGCCCATCCAAGAAAACCAGACTACTGAAATCCAAAAAGAAGAGGAAGAGAGCTTATTAGTATTTGATAAACCTAAAACTGAAGTGGTCAAAGAAACGGAACAACCCATTCCCGTTGCTACTGATGAAACTACCGTTCCAATAGATACCCCTGAAAACGAGGAACATGTTATCCGAGCAAAAGATAAAGCCCCTAAACTCTCTGGCCCCGTGATATTAGGTAAAATTGATTTACAAACCAGTAAACCCAAAGATACCTTAAAAGATAAACAAAAATTTAAAAAAGATAAAGAAAAAAAACAACCTGTTCAGGTTTCTCCAGTTCAAGAAGAGAAGGTGGTTAAACCGGAAGAGTTGTCAAAATCCATTGAAGAAACACAAAAGGTAGAAAAAAGAAAAAGAAAAAGAAAAAGAAATAGAAGACCTGCAGCAAATGTTAATCCTACTCCCACTAAGGATGTTGTAACCAAAGAAAAAAATAAATTTTTTAAGCCTAAAGAAGCTCTTGATTCTAAAAAAGTGGATGAACAAATCAAGAAAACGTTCTCCGACATGAATCAAGCTGCAAAAAGACTACGGCAAAAATTAAGAAAAGATAAAAGGGAAAAGCAAGCTCAACGCATTGAAGAGCAACAAAAAGAATTAATGGAAAGAGCTAATGTGTTAGAAGTAACTGAATTTTTGACTGCTAATGAATTAGCTAACCTAATGAATGTACCTGTAAATGAAGTAATTGCAAAATGTTTGCAGCTCGGGCTTTTTGTTTCTATTAATCAAAGAATTAACGCTGATGTAATTAGTTTAATTGCAGAAGAATTTGGTTATAAGGTAGAATTTGTTTCAGCCGAAGAAAATCTTGAAATTGATGAGGAAGCTGATGACCCCAAAGACCTAAAAGAAAGAGCTCCTATTGTTACTGTCATGGGGCACGTAGACCATGGGAAAACTTCTTTATTAGACTATATCCGCAAATCGAATGTGATTGCGGGCGAAGCAGGTGGGATTACTCAACATATTGGTGCTTACGAAGTTCAATTAGATAATGGTAAAAAAATTACCTTTTTAGATACCCCAGGTCATGAAGCTTTTACAGCTATGCGTGCAAGAGGTGCTCAGGTTACGGATATCGCTATTATTGTCATCGCAGCAGATGACCAAGTCATGCCTCAAACTATTGAAGCTATTAACCATGCTCAGGCAGCAAATGTTCCAATGATTTTTGCTATCAATAAAATTGATAAACCCGGTGCAGACCCGACCAAAATTAAACAACAACTCGCTGAAATGAATTTACTGGTAGAGGATTGGGGCGGTCCTTATCAATGTCAAGAAATTTCTGCTAAAAATGGTACGAATGTAGATTTGCTTCTTGAAAAAATCTTAATTGAAGCAGAACTTTTAGAACTCAAAGCAAATCCTAATAAAAGAGCAAAAGGAACTGTTATTGAAGCACGTTTAGATAAAGGAAGAGGCGTAGTTTCAACGGTTTTAGTACAAGAAGGGACTTTGCATGTTGGGGATATTATTTTAGCAAATTGCCATTATGGAAAGGTTCGAGCCATGTTCGATGAAAGACAAAAACCTGTTAAAAAGGCGGGTCCTTCTACCCCAGTTCAAATTTTAGGTTTTAATGGAGTTCCACAAGCAGGCGATAAGTTTAATGTTCTTGAAACAGAAAAAGAAGCTCGTGAAATTGCTTCTAAACGACAACAGCTTTTACGTGAACAAGCCATTCGTACTCAAAAACATATTACCTTAGATGAAATTGCTAGACGCAGAGCCATAGGAAATTTTAAAGAATTGAACCTTATCGTAAAAGGAGATGTAGACGGTTCCGTTGAAGCTTTATCTGATTCCTTGCTTAAACTTTCTACTGATGAAGTTGCTGTAAAAATTATTCATAAAGCTGTTGGGCAAATCAGTGAAAGTGACGTTCTTTTAGCTTCCTCTTCGGATGCAATCATTATCGGCTTCCAAGTAAGACCTTCCGCTGCTGCAAGAAAACTCGCTGAAAATGAACAAATTGATATCCGTATTTATAGTATTATCTATGACGCTATTAACGAAGTGAAAGATGCTATTGAAGGCATGCTCTCTCCTACTATCGAAGAAAAAATTATCGGTACTGCCGAAATAAAAGAAATTTTTAAAATTTCAAAAGTTGGATTAGTTGCAGGTTGCCAAGTTTTGGAAGGTAAAATACAAAGAAATTTACCTATTCGTGTGATTCGTGATGGTATTGTGATTCATACTGGTAAATTAGATTCCTTAAAGCGTTTTAAAGATGATGTCAAAGAAGTACTTGCTCCAATGGAATGCGGCTTAACTATTCAAAGCTATAATGATATTCAAATTGGGGATATCATAGAGTGTTATGAACAAATTGAAATCAAAAGAAAATTAAATAACTAATGAAAAATTTTGTTGCTATTATTCATATCATGCCTCATCAAGTTTTATTAGACCCTGCCGGGAAAGCGACCTTGCAGGCTATCCATAAATTAGGTTTTGAAAACGTTTTAGATACTCGCATTGGAAAGAGAATTGAGCTTACCGTGCAGGCTAATGATTCAGAACAAGTGCAAGAAATTGCTCAACAGCTTGCTAATCAACTACTTGTTAATCCAATAGTGGAAACGTTTTCTATTGAAGTTTTGTTAGCTGAAAACATTTAACCCGCAGCAACCAGATCTGCCAAACAATCTGTATGAAGCGTAACATAAACATAATGGAGCTAAAAAGACAAGAGCACGCCCTAAAAAATTTAAAAATTAACTTTCTTTAATTCTATAGTTTTCATTTCCCCTTCATATTGAGCTCGGTAAAATAAAGAAGGCTCAAAATGAAAAGTTTTGTAGGTAGCACCCGTAGTATCTTTTTTCAAGAAAGGTTGATACGAAATTTTGTGGTATTCAAGCTGTTGATAAGGTAATTGATCCCACGGGGTTGGATTGGGTACAATAGGTTTATATTGTGCTTTGTAGTCAAAAGTTAAATTTTCTTTACCAGGAGCAGAAACTTGAAAATGAACAAATTCTTTGTTGGAATAAAGCGTGAATTCACCTTTTGCGTTGGTGTAAGTATTAGCGGCGATGTCCCACCATTCTGTCCATCCACGAATAAGAGCTCCCTCAATAGGCTTTTGTGTACCTGCTTCTACAATTTTACCTTTCAAAACTATGTTTTGGTATCCTAACATGTTGTAGTAATTCACCCAAGGTTGAGGCTTCTTTATTTTGGGAGGAATGGTTTCAAGTAATTTTTTTACTTCAAGAGCAGCGGGTTTTAAACTTCCTTTGATAATAAAATTACCTGACTTGGTTTTAGTAATACCTTTGTGATTTAATAAAGCAGTGAAATCATGTTCATAATTGCCCCATTGTACTTCTTGAAATTGCCACCATCCAAAACCTATACATCCCAAACTGCGAGCGTAGTGGTAAGCATCTACCATAAATTGGCGTTGTTCTTCATAAGTGATGGAGTCATTATCTGCGGGAAGAGAGGTTTCTCCGATCATGACAGGTTTTTTAACGTATTGTGTATACCAGAATACTTCATTAGGAAATCTTAAAGGGTGATAAGTGTGAAATTCAACAAAATCTACGGGTAAAATGGAAGGGTCCCATTCAAAAACTTCAATGGGTTCTGCAAAACCAATGGTAAACAAATGGTAAGGTGCATATTCTCTGACCCAATCACGCCATTTGCTTACAAGCCGTAAAGCATCTTGCTTGCTTCTGTTTCTTTGAGATGGTGGTAAATTTTCATTGTCAAAGTATAAGGGTTCATTAAAGAAATCATAAGCAAAAATTACAGAGCGATCTTGAAATTTTTTTAGGAGTTGAATAGTAAATTGTTCTAATTCGGGGTGGTCTATGGGAGGTTCTATTAAATACATTACTTTCAAGCCTATGGTGTCTGCTATATTAAGAAATTGATCTGCACAATCAAATATAATTTGTTCGTTACCTGCTAATGGTATTTCTTTAAATCCTTGATTACCATAGATTTTGATATTTAGTTTATTTTGAAAACGATTTAGGCCAGTCCTATAAACCCACCTTACTGTATTAAAACCGAGTTCCTTAATTAAGGTGAGGTGCCCTTTTAAAACATGAAGAACACTATCTGCGTCAGAGCCTTCATAAATCGTAGGGTCATCGTATTCTTTATCAGGGCTGACTACATATTTTCCGTTTACATTTCTTATGTATGTCACATAATTTAGCATCATCGGAAAAAAAGGTTTTCCTTTATAAAAGAATTGATTATCAACTAGTTGTATAAAATTATCGTTCTTTTTGGGTTTTGTGTAATCAGTTTTTAGTTTTGCATCTTTACAATTCAGCAATAGAAGTACTAATCCCAAAAAAGCTAATGCCCTAAGCATAAGTGCAAAAATAAGAAGAGATGAGTTTAATACTTTATGAAATTTGAAATTTGTAATAATTTTTTTACAATCAAATCGTTGATTTTTTTGGCAGATTCAAAAGACCAACCTGCAATATGTGGTGTAAAAAGACAATTATCAAACCTAAACAGTTGTTCTAAAGTGGCTTTATATTCGGAAGATAGTTTTGCAAAATCCTCATATTCAAGTACATCTAATGCACAGCCTAAAATTTTCTTTGTACTTAATAACTCGGGCAAAATATTCGTTTTTACTACGGGTCCTCGGGATAAATTCAAAAGCCATATGTTTTTTTTAAGTTTTCTCACGAAACTTTCATCAAAATAATAATGAGTTTCAGAGGTTAAAGGAACATGAAAGCTAATGATATCGGCTTGTTCTTGAAGCGTTTGTAAATCTACTTCTTGAACGTAATCATTTGCAAAACCGGATTTATATTTATCGTAAGCAATGATTTGACAATCAAAACCTTGAAGTTTTTTTGCAAAAGCGCTGCCAGTATGCCCGTAACCAATAATTCCAACTGTTTTACCTTCCAGCTCATGCCCCCGGTTAGGTTCACGAAGCCATAAAAAATTCTTAACTTCAAAATTTGCTTTATGAATATTATTCAATAAACAAAGCAACATTCCTAGAGCATGCTCTGCAACAGCATTAGCATTTCCTTCGTTGGTTGTAATCAATTGAATTCCACGTTTTTGTATTGCTTGTTGATGAATATGTTCAACCCCAGCCCCCGCTCTTATGATGTATCTTAAAGATTTCCAGTAACTTAAAAACTCCTCATCTATAACTGTTTTACTTTTCAAAATCAATATTTCGTAGTCATTTTTTTTTAATAAATCATGGCGCTTAGCCTCAGGAAAATAATCAAAAATAAAGTCATTATTGCTAAGTTGATGAATAAAATCCTCCTCAAAGAAATCAATAATAGCAATTTTCACTAGTTAAAACAAAAGAGTATGACTACGAATCTTAGCGATAGTTTGTTTGATGTTATGAATAATGACGTTATTAGTAAAATTCAGAACACCATCTTTTAATAGTTGCCTAAAGGACTTTTCAATTTTATATTGTTCTAAACAGTACTCACAACTTTCAATTCTTTTAATAATTTCAGCTTGTTCTTGCTCGTTCAATTCGCCATCTAAAAGTTCTTCTAATTGTCGAATGATGGCATCGCATTCTTCTTGTGAATAAGGCGAATCTTCTCTATAAAGTCCAATTTTTGAATACAACTTTGAGTCTTTTTCTTCCATCTTAATTTTCTGAATTATATAACTTTAAATTTTTTGTTCATCTTTTAAGTAACCCATAGAAATAGCGTAATCCATTAACTTTTCTTTAAGCAATTGCCTTGCACGATGTAATCGTGAACGTACTGTACCAACGGGAATATCAATAATTTGTGCAATTTCTTCGTAACTAAATTCTTCTATGTCACACAAAACAATAACCGTTTTAAAATCCATAGGCAAAGAATTGAGTGCATTTGATACTTCATCCCCAATAGACTGAATATAAAGTTTTTCTCGCATATCAATAGAATTCAAGTGCGAAGCCTTACCCGTATTTAAAAAAAGCTCTGCTTCTTCATAATCTACTTTGTTGGGTTCTTTACTGTTTTTTCGGTAGTTGTTAATAAAACTATTTTTTAAAATTCTGAATAACCATGCTTTTGCATTTGAACCCTTTTCATAAGAACGTAAAAAACGATAGGCTTTTAAATATGTATCCTGAACTAAATCATTTGATTCATCTTCATCGTTACATAACCGATAAGCAAAATGATATAATGACTTGATATGCGGTAATAATTCCTCTTCAAAAATTTTATCATATATAGCCTTTTCTTCAGGAGTGTAAATAGGCTCCTTACTTTCTATGTTATCTAAAGTTTCATCCTCAAAGTAATCTGAATAAACAGAAGAAGTTTGTGTGTCCATATTGTAACTATTATAACAAAAATAAGCCGTAAAAAATTCAATTTTATTACGAACTTCAAAAATAATCAATTTTTGTAAATTAAAACCAATCTAAATTGCACAGGTATTATTTTCACGATTGCAAAGAAATGTTAGTCATGCTGTTGAGCTAATATTTTCAAGAAATTTAATGATTTATTTACAAAGCACTAAAGCAAAAAAATCGTAATTTTGCGGTTCAAGATATAGTAAAAATGATTTTAGGATTTCTAAAAAAATTATTCCGTTCAAAGGCGGAAAAAGACATGGCTGAGTTACGCCCTATTGTAGATTTAATCAACCAAGAATATGTAAAACTAAGAGCCCTTTCAGATGATGAACTACGTAATAAAACCTCAGAATTCAAACAATTTATTCAACAAAAAACAATTAACCAAAGAAATAAAGTACAAGAATTAACTGTACTTTCACAAAATGAAAAAGATATAGCCAAAAAAGAGGAACTCTATAATTCTTTAGATGCCGCTAAAAAAGAACTCAATAAAGCGATTGAAGAAGTTTTAAAAGAATTATTGCCAAAGGCTTTCGCAGTAGTAAAGGAGACAGCACGTAGATTAACTGAAAATCAGCAATTAGTGGTAACTGCAACCGAATGGGATAAAAAAATTGCTCAGAAAAAGAGTAATGTTGTAATTGAGGGAGATAAAGCTATATGGAAAAACCGATGGACTGCAGCAGGTAGTGAGGTGGAATGGAACATGATTCATTACGATGTGCAGTTAATTGGGGGAACGGTTTTACATCAAGGTAAAATTGCAGAGATGGCTACTGGGGAAGGAAAAACTTTAGTAGCTACTTTGCCTGTTTATCTGAATGCACTTGCTGGCATGGGAGTTCATGTAGTGACGGTAAACGATTATCTTGCACGCCGTGATGCTGAATGGAATGGACCGCTCTTTGAGTTTCATCAACTTTCCGTAGATTGTATTGACCTCCACGAACCTAACTCCGATGCCCGTAAAAATGCCTATTTAGCAGATATTACCTACGGTACGAATAACGAATTTGGTTTTGATTACCTCCGTGATAATATGGTCACTCATCCCGAACACTTAGTCCAAAGAGACTTACACTATGCCATCATTGACGAAGTGGACTCTATCTTAATTGATGAAGCTCGTACTCCTTTAATCATTGCAGGCCCTGTTCCACAAGGCGATAAACATGAATTTGATATTCTCAAACCTCGCATAGAAAAACTTGTTCAACTTCAAAAAGAAGTAGTCAATGAAAATTTAGCTCAAGCCAAAAAAATTTTAGCTAACGGTCTTGAAAATCTGAAAGAAGCAGATAAACTCAAAGCAGGTACTTATATTTATCGGGCTCATAAGGGGCTTCCTAAACACAAAGCTTTACTCAAATTCCTTCAAAATGAACAACATAAACTCTTGATGCAGAAAGCTGAAAATTACCATTTGGAAGATAATGCAAAAAAAATGCACCTCGTGGATGATGAACTCTACTTTATTATCAATGAAAAAAATAACCAAATTGAATTGACCGACAAAGGTATAGATGCTTTAACCCTCAAAGAAGAAGACCCGAACTTGTTCGTTTTACCTGATTTAGGTCATGAACTTTCTAAGATTGATAACCATCCTGATTTGAACGATGAGCAAAAATTACATGCAAAAGAAAAGTTAATCAAAGATTTTTCAGATAAATCTGAACGTTTACATTCCATTCATCAATTACTCAAAGCTTATACACTGTTTGAAAGGGATGTTCATTATATAGTACAGGAAGGCAAAGTGATGATTGTAGACGAAAACACGGGGCGTGTGTTACCCGGAAGAAGATGGTCGGATGGTCTTCACCAAGCAGTTGAATCTAAAGAAAACGTTAAAATTGAAGCAGCTACACAAACTTACGCAACTATTACCCTCCAAAACTTTTTTAGAATGTACCATAAATTAGCAGGTATGACCGGTACTGCTGAAACTGAAGCCAAAGAGTTCTACGAAATCTATAAATTAGACGTCGTTACAATTCCAACCAATAAGCCTGTTATTCGTAAGGATTTAGATGATAAAGTCTATAAAACGAAACGTGAAAAATATAACGCTATTATTGAGGAAGTTGCAGATTTAATTTCAAAAGGTAGACCGGTTTTAATAGGTACGACATCAGTAGAGACTTCAGAAACGTTAAGCCGTTTATTTAAGCAAAGAGGAATAGCTCATGAATTATTGAACGCAAAACATCATCAACGGGAAGCTGAAATAGTAGCGAAGGCAGGTCAAGCCGGTGCCGTTACGATTGCTACGAACATGGCAGGTAGAGGTACTGATATCAAGCTCGGTCCAGGAGTAAAAGAAGCAGGAGGCTTAGCCATTATCGGTTCTGAAAGACATGAATCCCGCCGTATAGATAGACAGCTTCGCGGTCGTGCTGGTAGACAAGGTGACCCCGGTTCTTCACAATTCTTTGTTTCCTTAGAAGATGACCTGATGCGTCTCTTCGGCTCTGAAAGAATTGCTAAAGCTATGACCATGCTCAATATGAAAGAAGGTGAAGTCATTCAATCTCCATGGATTACTTCCTCTATCACTAAAGCACAGCAAAAAGTAGAAGAAAACAACTTCGCTATGCGTAAACGCCTCCTTGAATACGATGACGTCATGAACTATCAGCGTGATAATATCTACCGTAAACGTAGAAACGCTCTCTTCGGTGATCGTATCAAAATTGACCTGGAATACATGCGCGCCCAACTTTGTGAAAGCCTCGTCAAACGTTACTACGATGTAGGTGACGTTGATTCCTTGAACCTGGAAGTCCTCCAAATTTTTTCAATTGACTTCAAATTGAAACCGGAAGATTTAGATAGAAATTCTGCTGAAAAAATTATTCAAAATTTATATCAACTTGTCACGCAAAAATACCATGATAAAACACAACGTTTAGCTCAGGATGTATATCAAGCAGCAAAACAATTTTATGACCATATTCAAGTACAAAAACAACACGATGCCCAATTTCTTGAAATGCTTCCTCAAATTGCTATGGAAATTCATCTTACTGACGGCTCAAAAACTGCGCGCTTGATGATTCCTATCGGGCAAATCATTGATACACAAGGTTCTATTGTGATTGATAGCTTTGAAAAAACCGTCGTTTTAGGAGTAATAGATGAAGCCTATAAAGACCACCTGCGTAATATGGATGACCTCCGTCAATCTGTACAAAATGCTGTTTTTGAACAAAAAGACCCTTTACTCGTTTATAAGTTGGAAGCATCCGCACTCTTCCAAAATTTATTAACTCACATTAATATGCAAGTACTTTCTTTCCTACTAAAAGCAGAACCTGTCAACCCTGAACCTAAACAAACACAAACTATTACACAGCCTAAGCGTGATGATTTTTCTAAATTAAAAACTCAACATGAAGAAAGAAGTATTGGTGTTGATGAAACCGATATTGATGAATACGAAGGAGTCCTTGCTGGCGTAAATCGTCCTGACCCTTATGCTAATCTTTCCCGCCGAGAACGTAGAGAATTAGAACGTAAAAACAAAAAGAAAAAATAACATGAAAATTTTAGGTGTAATTCCTGCTCGTTTTGCTTCTTCACGTTTAGTAGGCAAGCCTTTACTTAAAATCGGAGAAAAACCAATGGTCGTTCATGTATACCAAAATGCCAATCAATCTAAATACATCGCTCATTTAGTTGTAGCAACAGACCACGAAGAAATCTACCGAACTTGTCAGCAATGGAATTGTAATGTTATCATGACTTCCGAAAATCATCACTCAGGAACGGATAGAATAATCGAAGTATTCCAAAAAATGCCTCAATATGACCTAATCCTTAACATTCAAGGCGATGAACCTTTTATTTCTGCTGAAGCTATTGATGAATTGATAAGAGTTTTTTTTTATAAGCACGATGCGGAAATTGCGACGCTTGTCCATAAAATTGAAACTTCCGAAGAATTATGGGCTGATTCAGTAGTAAAATGTGTAAAAGATATTCATGGCAGAGCATTATATTTCTCACGAAGCGCAGTTCCCCATCTAAGAAATGAAAAAGACCCCCAAACATGGCACTTGAAGCATACTTTTTGGAAACATATAGGTATATATGGCTACACCAATAAAGCTTTGCAAGCTATTCAATCCCTTCAACCCTCACAATTAGAAGAATGCGAAAAATTAGAGCAATTACGTTGGTTAGAAAATGGATTAAGAATTTATGTTGGAGAAACGAATTATCAAAGTTTTTCTGTGGACACTCATGAAGATTATTTGAAAGCATTAGCTTTATGGGAAAAGAATAAACATGCATGAGCATGCTTGAATAAATCTTCAAAAAAAATTTTTTGGTGAATTCAAAAAAATGAATTATTTTTGCAGTTACATTTTTATGGAGAGTTGCCTGAGAGGTTAAAGGAGCGGTTTGCTAAACCGTGACCGGGTAACCGGTCCGTGGGTTCGAGTCCCACACTCTCCGCAGGGAACGAGGTGTGGCGCAGCTGGCTAGCGCACCTGCTTTGGGAGCAGGGGGTCGCAGGTTCGAATCCTGCCACTTCGACTAAACACAACGAGGTGTAGCGCAGCTGGCTAGCGCGCCTGCATCGGGAGCAGGAGGTCGCAGGTTCAAATCCTGCCACTTCGACTTATTTAAATCAACTTTTTTTCGTAAAAAAATAATAGGAGTATAAGGTTTTTACATCTATCACAAAATCGTCAGGTTTTTATTCTAATTTTTTTAAGGTAATTTTCAAGAAAAAAGTAATTTTGAGGTTCGTTTTTAATTTCAATTTAACATGATTTGTCAAAATATTCATCTATTAAGATTGTTATCCAATAACGACGTAACTTTTTTCATTCCTCCTTATCAAAGAAATTATGAATGGGATGAAGAGGTGTGTGAAATTTTTTACAAAGATATTGAAAAAGTTGCAAAATCAAATAAAATAACAAAACCAAATGAAGATCAACACTTTTTTGGAACCATAATATACTATTTAGAGCGTTCAATATTAGGTCGACCTGATGAATGTATTTTAGTAGATGGACAGCAAAGATTGACAACAACCATCTTAATTTTAATTGCGGCAAGAGATTGCCTTGAAGATCAATCATTAAAAGAAACTATTGAGTCCAGGTATTTAAAAAACAATCATGTTCATGGCGAACTAGAATATAAAATCAAACTTAAACAGGTTGAAGCAGATTGGAAAGCTTTTAAGAGTATTATTTTGCAAGAGCCTTTGGATGATGAGGTAAAAAAATCAAGAATTTTTAATAACTATAAATTTTTTAAATCTAAGCTAGGAAAATTAGGACAAAATGATATTCATGATTTGATACAAAAAGGGTTGATGAATTTTAGTGTAGTTACCATTCAATTAGAGCCTGATAGAAATCCATGGGAGAAACCACAAGAGATTTTTGAAAGCATGAACTCATTAGGAAAACCGTTATCACTCGCTGATTTAGTAAGAAACTATTTGTTGTTAGGGAAAAATTCTAAACAACAAAATGAACTATATCATAAGTATTGGCTAAGAATTGAAAAAAACTTACCTAGAGATGACAATAATTTCAATGTTTCGGCTTTTATTCGTGATTATATGCAGTTAGTGGATGTTGCAAGTTACAAAAAAGCAACAACCGCAAACTATAAAGAACTTTACCGTAATTTTAAAGAATTATTTGAAAATGAAGATCACGAACAACTTATTGAAAATTTAGCTGAGTATTCTCATGAATACGCAATTTTAGCTGGTCACAAATCAAGTGAAAACGAGAAAATAAATCAAAAAATTCAAGATTTAAAGGTAATTGAAGTTTCTGGATTTTATTCCTTTATTTTAAAAATTTTACGCTTAAGAACTGAAAAAAAACTAAACGATAGTGATACTTTGGCTATTTTAGATGCAATTTTTGTTTATGCTGCTCGTAGAAGAATTTTAGGACTGACGCACGGAGAAAATAAAAACGCCCCGCTTTTATTAAGTAAAATTGAAGATTTGCTTGAAGCTGAAAATAAAAAAGCCCAAATGCTTAATATCCTTTCTAATCAACAGTATGCCCTAAGATTACCAAACGATAACGAATTAAAATCCTACTTACTTAGTCCTGAATTTAATTTTTACAATTTAAGAATTTCTAAGTTTTTATTGAGCCGTATTGAAGAAACATTGACCAAAAGTCGTCCTGCTTTGACTGATAAAAATCTACAACTTGAGCATATTATGCCCCAAACCTTAAACGAAACTTGGAAAAAAGAACTTGGAGCGGATTATCAATCTATTCACAGTAAATATCTGAATAACATTGGAAACATCACTTTAATTCGTCATAACCTTGAAATGAGCAATCGTTCTTTTGAACAAAAAAAAGAATTCTACAAAAATCATGCAGGTCTGCAAATAGCAAAAGATTTAATTATTGACCAACCAAATTGGACCGAGAAACAAATTGAACAAAGAGCTAGTTATTTAACGGAAATACTAATTGAAAAAGTTCTACCGATTAACAATGAACTAAAAACAAGCCATAATTATTCAAGTAAAAAAATAAACAGGAAACTTTCTTTTGAACGTCTTAATTTAATTGGTAAGAAAATTATTTATTTTGACGATGCAAACATTGTAGCAGAAGTGATTGGTGATAAACAAGTTAAATTTGAAGATAAAAATTGGAAATTATCACCTCTTACTCGCGAAATTGAAACAAGAAAGAATCGTAGAAATCGTTCTGGAGCATACTGGGGCGTAGATAAATGGAAATATCAAGGGAAAACGCTTTTGGAATGGATGAATGAAATTGAAATTGATGACTTGGAAGATAATGATTTAGAGTAAAAAAATATTAAAGAATTTTCATTTTATGCACAAATTCATTTGTGGCTGAATTGCCACGAGTGCATAAATATATTCGTTGAAAATTCGTGTACATTCGTGTTATTCGTGGATGAAAATTAAAGCAGAAAATCGTTCTAATGAACATTCTTTGTTAAAAAATCTCCTTTCAAAACATAAAAATCAGTAATTTTGCGATGTGTATAGGCAATCTTTAAAAATTGATTGGACATCGTTTCTTCTTTATTTATTTTTTGTATTGATGGGGTGGCTAAATATTTATTCTACTTCCTCAGGCTCTGGTAGCCCTGACATATTTGACTTTACACGAAACTTCGGAAAACAATTTTTGTTTATAATAATCAGTTTAGTGATAGGATTAGCGATTTTATATTTAGACCCCCGTTTTATTGAGTTTATAGCTTACGGTATTTATGCCGTTTCTATTTTGCTTTTAGTAATTGTGTTATTATTTGGAATAACCAGAAATGGTTCTTTATCCTGGATTCGGATAGGAAACTTTCAAATTCAACCTTCCGAGTTTTCTAAGATTGCTGTATGTTTAGCCTTAGCCAAAGTCATGTCAAAACCTAATTTTTCAATAGATAACATACTGAATAGAACTAAAATAAGTATCATCATTTTTTTACCTGTTTTCTTAATTTTATTGCAAAAAGATACAGGCACTGCTTTGGTCTTTTTATCCTTAGGCTTAATGCTCATAAGAGAAGGGCTATCTTTATTTTATTTAGTTTTAGCGATAATATTTTTAACGGTTTCTTTACTATCTTTACTTTATGGACCGACGGTTGCAGTTGCAAGTGTTTGGTTACTTATGTTATTTTCTTTTTATTATATTTTTCGTAAACAAGCATTTGCTTTGCATTTTGTGATGGCATTAGGTTTCAGTTTATATTCTTTTTTTGTGGATTACGTAGTTTTTTCATATCTAAAACCACATCAGCAGGCAAGAGTAATGGCATTTTTAGACCCGAATATAGATCCCAAGGGCATCGGATGGAATATTACACAATCTAAAATAGCTATTGGCTCTGGTAGCTTTTGGGGAAAAGGATTTCTGAATGGTACTCAAACCAAATACGATTTCGTTCCTGAAAATGATACGGATTTTATTTTTTGTACTATCGGTGAAGAATTTGGTTGGGTAGGTAGTTCTATTTTGTTATTATTATGGCTTTTATTTTTGTATCGTTTAATTTTTATGGCAGAAAACTCCAAAACTAAATTTGCACGTATTTATGGTTATGCAGCGGCATCTATTTTCTTTTTTCATATAATGATTAACATCGGTATGACCATCGGCTTAACGCCGGTTATTGGTATTCCTTTACCTTTTTTCTCCTACGGAGGATCTTCTCTCTTAGCCTTTTCTGTACTGTATTTTTTGTTACTGAATTTTTATAGCAACCGAATGAATGTTTTTGCATCAGAAGATTAAATTAATTTACTTTATAATCCTGTACGGATATTCTTCTCTGTTTTCTCAATTAGATACCAATTCCTATTATTTGCAATGGAAAAACGGTTTATCTTTAATAGATAAGGATTTTGTTCAGGCTAAAAAAATGTTAGAAAATGCAATATTTGGATTTGCTAATGAAAAATATTGGCATTCTGCTACTTATAAAGCATTAGAATACTCAGAAATACTTACTCAAAGACAAGAAACAGAACACGCTAAAAAATGGCTTCATTATGCCGCTGACTGGAGCGTAGAACAACTAGGTGCACAAAATCTTCATTATTGCCAAATCCTTGAAAATGCATCTTTATTGAATTTCCTGAATGGTGATTTCCTTACTGCATATCAAATTTTAAAAAAAACTTTAAATATTTATCAAAAATGTGAACGTATTGACCCAAGTTATTTAATTAAATTACATCAAAATATCGCTACTTGGTCTGAAAAAATAGGAAACTGGAATGATGCTTTTCAGTCCTATCATTTTCTTTACCATCAGGATAAAAAAACAAGTGATTATTTAATCAAACTTGCTCACATTGCTTATGAAAATTTAGATTACTGGAACGCCAAAAATTATTTTTTACTTCTTCAAAAAGAAAAAGTCCGTGATACTACTTTTTTTTTAAAATTATCAGAATGCTATTTGCAGCTTAATAAAATTGATAGCGCTGAATATTTTTTTAACCTCTATACAAGTCAATCCTCAAAATTTTCTTATTTAGACTGGAAATACTTTGAAATCAAAGCATGGTTATCTAAGCAATCTCAGGCTTATCAAGAAGCCATTGATGCTTATCAACAAGCGCTGCAGTTGCCTCATATTACCGATTTTCAAAAAATTTATTCTTACTGGAACATAGGTAAAATTTGGTTTGATTTAGGATTGCTAGAAAATGCAGAAAGTTGGTTCAAAAATGCCGTAGCCTTATGTTCAGATAGTTTATTTATTAAATTTTTGATTTTCAAGGACTTATCTGAGTTATATCTTAGGAAAGGAAACCTATCCAAAGCCGAAGAGCTTCTACTACTCGCTCATCCTAAATTTTATATATTCTTAGGTCGTTTTCATTTAGAAACCATTTATTTAGATGAATTACTCGGAAAATTATATTTCCAAAAAAAAGAGTATTCCAAAAGTTATTATTACTATACCTTAGCCTTAGAAAATGCGCAGTATCACCATGACTTACACTTAAAAACTTTAAAGATACGCCGAAAAATAATAGCAATTTCTTGGAAGTTATATCAACAAAATCAAAATTTTAAGGCTCTTAACGAGATTCTTAAATATTGGAAAAGCTATGTTTTTTCTCTTAAAACGGTTTTACAATACGCTTATCCTGATGAAGAGCTATACTATGAAATTCAAAATGGGCTGATGGAAGCCACAGAAGCTTTTTTAGAGGCTTTTTTTAGAAAAGGGCAAAAGCAACATTTAATTTCAGCTTATTATTGTCATTGGTTATGGAAAAAAATCAAACAGAAATCCATTCAGCAAGTCATTAAAGCCCCTCAAAAATATCTTGATAACATGACACAAAAAAGAATGCTTCAAAATTTAATTCTGAAAGAGGCTTCCAAACCGGAATATTCCGCTTTAAAGTTATTTTATTGGGCTAACCTTATGGATACTTTAAACCAAAAACTACTGGAAACTCGCTTTTCTGAACCTATATGGTTCGACCCATTCACTAAAAGCCTTTTTACTACTGAACTAACAGAAGCACAAATCGCTTATTTTATCGGTACTCAACACTGGATTATCTTTGTCCATTATCAGGACCACCTCTTTTATAAAATATATGACGATAACTACGAACTCAAAAAATATCTGTATCTACTCAAAAAAGGAAACGAAAACCCTGAAAATGTAAGTGTAGAGCATATTTACCAAAAATTATCTACTTTATTATTTGATTTTCCTTTGAAACAAATTAAAAAATTCCCTAAAATTAAAACTTTAAACATCAGCTTAGATGAACCTATGTTTCATATTGAATTAGAAAAATTATCTTTACCGACTAAAATGTATGTTCAAAAAAAATTAGTTCCATTTAAATGAAAAAACTTGCGATTATAACTCTTTGTTTTAGTTTTTTTTCAATATTTGCACAAGAAAAACAGGATTCTATTATTCCAAAAGTTGTATTTTATAGCCAAGAAAATGTTAAATATCACCAATTTATTCCTGATACCTTTACACAAAATGCAAAAGAACTTATTTTTTGGGATGAAGCCGATCTTTTCAACTGGACATTTGTAAGGACCTTAGGACAAATCGGAAAACCTCATCAAATTTATAAACAGGGCTTACCTATCGTTTACAATAATGACCCTTTCACGGGGCAAAATCAGTTGTATTTTTGGGATATTGAAAGACAATTTTTATTCTTAAACACAAAAACTTCTTTTATTCGTGCGAAGTTTAACCAAAGTGGTCATAAAACACAAAATTTAGGTTTAATTTTATCCCGAAATATTACTCCATTTTGGAATTTTACCTTAAAATCACAACGTAGAACCGCTGTGGGGGCATATCTGAATAACATCACGGACCACTGGAACATTCATTTTAATACTTCCTTTTTAAGTAGAAACCAAAGACATTTTGCATGCCTTGCGACTATGTTTCATGAACTGAAAGATAATTTAAACGGTGGTACTTTTCAAGATAGTTCTTTTGATTTTAACAATTCTTTTAATAAAAATGCACAGCCTGTTCTTTTCAGT
>Ga0068706_1000156_pt1 | contig 33751 bp, 29 predicted proteins | sample YNPMSBMetaG_FD_65632 | JGI IMG/M metagenome (GOLD analysis project Ga0068706, IMG submission 65632) | Anoxygenic and chlorotrophic microbial mat microbial communities from Yellowstone National Park, USA - YNP MS-B MetaG | ecosystem: Environmental > Aquatic > Thermal springs > Hot (42-90C) >...
ATACGAGCGTTGCTTTCGGCTTTGACAAAATTTCGCTTTTTAAAGTATTCCACTCTATCGGCGAAAGCAATAAATTCATCGTAATTTAATCTTGCGTTTCCTTCGCATACTATCTTTTCTTCTTTTCTTTTGTATATAGCTTTATCGCAGATTATTGTTTTATTTGAATCTCTAAAAAATATTCTTCCCGATAACCTTGCAATTTCATCTTCGGCGTCGTATTCTCCATTATCCGAGCGTATGTAAAAATTTCCATCGTTAGCTTCAATTTGATTTTTCGTTTCTAATTTTTTTTTGTTTCCATCGTAAAAAGCTTGTTGGGTTGTTATTATCAAATTATTTCTTTTAAATTTTACGTTTCCATATAAAGCGACGCTATTATCTTCTACAAATTGATAGGCGGTATCGCAAATAATAATGGAATTGTTGTGTTTTATCGCCACATTTCCGGCAATTATTCTGATATTTTTTCCTTGTTCTTTTTTTCCTACCAAAGAATTTCCCGTAACAATAATTTTTTCTTCTTGAGCATAAATGTTTATATAAACTAAAAATACAACAATCAAGGAATCAATAATTCGTTTCATTTACGCAAATGTTTTTTGGTTTTGCTATTAGATTGATAGGTAATATTAAAGATTGTATAAAAGCTTAAATCTTGATTGGCTTCAAAACCGTAACCTTCCAGAATTTCCTGTTCTTTTAAATTTTCTATTCGAACAAAACTTTTGCTTGTAATTTTTTTATCCTTTTCAATCCATTTTAAATCCTTTGCTAATAAATTAACGCTGTCTTTTTTATTTTGAGCGAAAACGCTATCATAAGCGTACATATTTTTGGTTTTATTTTCTATAATTCCCTTATTAGCTTTTAAAAAAGATTCTATTTCTCCGTTTCTATAAAAATAAATCGTTACATTTGTCAGATAAGTTTTGTCTTTATGAGAATAAGACGCTATATAATCGGCGTATACTTTTGCTTTTATTTCATTATCTTCTGATATTAGTATTTCGCCATTCCAAATTTCTTGAGAAGGAAGCTCTTCCGTTTTTTGCAAATCAATTTTAGCAGGCTTTCGAATAGTTTCATGACAGCTTGAGAAAAAGAACATAAATATCAATGCGCTTAATTTTATTAAAGTCTTTTTCATCTTATTTGCAAGCCTAAATTTACCAGATCATGCAAATGAACAATTCCAATCGGAATATTTTTTTCGTCGACGACAATCAAGGAAGTAATTTTATACTTTTCCATTTGCGTTAAGGCAAAAGAAGCGAGATAATCTTTATAAACAGTTTTCGGATTATGAGTCATAAAATCTCCGGCGGTTAAATTAAAAACATCGGTTCTTTTTTCGAGCAATCTTCTCAAATCTCCGTCAGTAATAACTCCCCTTAGATATCCGTTTTTATCAACTACGCAAGTAACGCCTAATCGTTTTGAAGTAATTTCATATAAAACTTCTTTAAATGGAGTCTCTAGAAAAACAATTGGAATATCTTTTCCTTTATACATTATTTCCGATATTTTTAACGACAATCTTTTTCCTAAACTTCCGCCAGGATGCAACAATGCAAAATCTTCTTTTGAAAAACCTCGTTCTTCCAGCAAAGCTATAGCAAGCGCGTCTCCTAAGGCTAAAGTCGCAGTAGTCGAAGCTGTCGGAGCAAGATCGTATGGACACGCTTCTTCTTTAACATTTAAATTTAACGTGATATCGCATTCTTTAGCCAATTTAGAATCGACAAATGAAGTAATAGCGATTAAAGGGACCCCCATTCTCCTTAATAATGGAGCTAAGTTTACAATTTCTTCAGTATTTCCGCTTTTTGAAATTAATATTGCGACATCTTCTTTTCTTATCATCCCCAGATCTCCATGTACAGCGTCAGTTGGATGCAAATAAAAAGACGGCGTTCCAGTAGAATTTAAGGTTGCCACAATCTTTCTAGCGACTAAACCTGATTTTCCCATACCAGAAAAAGCGACTCTCCCTTTACAGTTTAAAATTATTTCAACGACTTTCGCAAAGTTTTCATCTAAAGCTTCGCTTAAACTTATTATTGCTTTTTCTTCGATTTGCAAGACTTCTTTGCCTCTTTTTATTATTTTTTCATAATTAATAGATTTTTGACTTGTTTCCAATTTATAACCTATAGATTTTTTTTATCTAAAAAAAATTAAGTATTTTTTTATCATTTTCGAAATATAATTATCAGTATGATAGTCATTTTAACTAATAGATATTAGAAACAAATTTTTGAATCATTTAATTTATAAATTTTAACTTTTTTTAATAAATATCTTATCCTCAATATAAAAAATTAAATTTATTTTATATTTTTTTATATTTAATTATAAATTATTCATAATTTTTGATAGTTAATAATATTTAACAAACCTTTAAAATATTTTTTATTTTAATTCGACAGTTTGAAAATATTATAATAAAATAATCGAACCTCGTATCTCAAAAAAATTAAAAATGTGTTGTTAAAACTTCTACTATAATATTAAGTCTTATGCTTAACTTTAATGAGGCAAAAATGAAAAACTCTAATCAAATTACCTACTTTGCCAAAGCTTTGATAACTTTAATATTTTTCAACAACGTTTATATTTTTTCTCAAGATTCCCTCAAGTTTCCCTTTGACGAAAAAAAAATTAAAAGCTTAATCGAAACGAAAAGATTATCGACAGGCGCGCCGACAATAGCCATATATGGATCGATGAATTACTTTGGTCTAAATCAATTTGGCAAATCATTTCAACCTAACGAATCCTTTAAAATTAAACTTGGCTATTCAATGTTGAAAAGGTTCGAAAAAATTTTAATGGAATCTCAATTTTCAGGAATAGATTTCGAAATGACAAATTTAATTCTTAACGAAAAACTTGAAAAAGATATTATTGTCGATTTGATAAATTTTGGCGTGTCTTTAGATAGAAATTATGGTTATAACTACGACAACATATTCATAAGCTCAAATAAAAATTTTGGCATATTTTGGACTGAAATGGATTATTCTGAAAAGTCAAATATTCTACCTTTAGATAATTTAATTTCCTCTTATCCTAAGTTTTCTAAATATTTAGACGAAACAAAGTTCGGCAAATTAACCGCAGACGGAATTAGTATTACATTTTATAAAAAATTTAATATGCATTTTAATTACGAACTTCTAAATATTTATCCCGCTTATCTTTTCTGGAAACAAACAGGAAGCATTATGATTGAATTTGCCGCATGGGCGTTAATTGAAGAATTCATTAAAGAAATTGAAAAAACTTCCCCAAAATTAGCTCCAATTATGTCATTAGCTTTGAACGCTGGTTTTTCTAGAGCTTACTTTGAAATAAGAAAAAATAAAATGGCATGGCCATTTAAATCGAGAGAACCGTTAAACATACTAAAAGTAACTATAGGAATTTCCTATATTTTTTAAAGTAAAGATGATATTTAATTTATCGTTTCCTTGAAAAGATTATATATCAATAAAAGCTTAAAACATTTATATCTAATATTCGCTTTAATTATAGTTTATTTTACAACCTAACAATTAAAATTATCTCGTTAAAATATAATTACTATTATTCTCAACTGAATATATTTTACTATTTGCTTTACAAAAATCAGTGATAATATCGTATGAATAATGGATTTGAGAATTAATGAAACTATTCAAACATAGCTCTTAGTCTTTCTTTATCGTTAGTAATTCCAAGAGCGATTATAAGTTTAATGCGAGCTTTTTGACCGTTTAAAAAATCGCAAAAAATAACGCCAGCTTTTTTAAGCAATTTGCCAGCTCCTTCGTAACCATAAATATCAAGAGTTTCGCCGGCGGGACATCTCGAAGTTAAAACGACAGGAATTTTCTTTTCTAAAGCGTACATTATCCCCTCAAAAGCTTTTGGCGGAACATTGCCCACTCCCATAGCTTCTACAACCAATCCTTCGGCTCCGCTATCTGCGGAAAATTTAAAGAATTTTTCGCTCATCCCCGCGTATACTTTAAGCAAATCAACATTAGAATTTATTTTATCTGTTTCAAAAGTTTCAAGCTTATAAGGAATTCTGTTAAAAATAACCCTTCCTCTGTCGACAAAGCCTAAAGCTCCAAAGTTTAAACTGTGAAAAGTTTCTACCGATTCAGTATGCGTTTTTGTCACTTCGCTAGCCGCATTAATTTCTCCATTTAAACAAACAAGAACTCCCATATTTTTTGAATTATCGCAATCGATAATTCTTAATGCGTCAAGCAAATTTCGCGGTCCGTCCCAATCAGGCTCGGAACTTGTTCTCATTGATCCAATAACTACAATAGGCTTTTCAGTCTTAACGATAAGATCTATAAAATAAGCGGTCTCTTCCAAAGTGTCGGTTCCGTGTGTGATTACAATTCCGTCTATATCAGGTCTTTCTATATTACGTTTTACTAATTGAGCCACTTCAAGCATTCGCTCAGGCGTCATATGAGGGCCAGGATAATTTCCATAATTATAAATCTCAATATTAGCAATGCTTCTTGCTTGCGGTATTAAGGTCATTATATCTTCGCCTGAAAGATGAGGAACGGCGGCTCCCGTTTTTTCGTCAATTTTCATTGAAAAGGTGCCGCCGGTAAAAATAATTAAAACGTTTTTCATAACTCTATCTTTTTTTCCAAACAATATATCAAAAATTCTTATACATTCGTCGCTAAATTTTATAAACTTTTATGCATCATTATTCAAATTAAAAATCGTTGTAATTAAATTCAATCCCGACAGTTAACCAACGTCCAGGTTGTGGAACGGAAGCAAAATCCCGATATTTTACGTCGAAAAGATTTAAAGCGCTCGCGTATAATTTAAAATTCCAAATTTTATAAGAGGCTTTCAAATCCGTCAAAAAATACTCGTCGACTTTAACGCGTTTTTCATAACGACCTACAACAGTTATAGTAGCGTTCTGAAAGATTTTAGCGGTTAAATTTGCGATAAACTGATGTTTTAAATTTTCAAGAGAATATTTAGAAAATACTGTTGGAGTTTGTTTTCCTAGCTCGCAAAAAGCGTATCCTATATTCGCTGCAATCGGAATAGAAACTAATCGATATAGATCGCTTGAAACTTCTATTTCAAAACCTTTAGCGTCAACGTTTGAAATATTTGTAGCTTTCCATTTTTCAGCGGTAGAATTTCTTGTCCAATCGATTATATTAAATCCATTTCTCAGAAATCCTGATAAAACAAATCGCGAAAAATCATTTTTTCCCTCTATTCCAAGCTCGCCGCTCCAAGCTTTCTCAGGAAGCAAATTCGGCGAGCCTTGATTTACTGGATCAGAGTAAAATAATTCCGTGAAAGTTGGCAATCTAAAAGATCTTCCTATTGAGCCAAAAACTTTAAAATTATTTGTAATTAAATATGAAGCATCCGCTCCGGGCGATATAGTCCATTTAATATTTGAATACTTATGAGCAAAAGCCCCCGCTGAAATATTTAAATTTTCATATTTTAAGCTTGTTTCTACGGAAAATCCAAATTTTTCTCTATATCTTTTGCCTAAATTATTTGAATTAATTTTATCAAAAGAATATTCGCCCCCTAAATAAATTCTTGCTTTATCAAACTTTTTCTCAAAACCAAGCTCCGAATTAAAAGCGTCAGTTTTATGTAAATTTCTATAAAAATATGGATTTTCATAGTTTAACATAAATTCGTCTTGAGCCTTTCTATATGATAATTTAGGAAGAAGAGAGAAAGTTTCTCCTCCAATATCCGCTGAAATTGTCAGCAAATTAGTTTCTATATTTTCTCTCTGATTCGGAAACGAAGCCGAATAAAATCCGTTTGCTCCAAAGGATTTATAATTTTTTCCAAGATAAATTTTTACATTCGCATTTTCAGAAGTAAATTCTCCATTATATCCAATGTTATATTTTTCAAAACTTGTGTTCTTAATATAACCGTCGGACTTTGAGAGAGAATAAGAAATCGAATTAGAATAATTTTTAAACGGATATGACAAATAAGCGTAATTGTCAAAAGAGCCATAACTACCGCCGTTAGAGCCAACTATGATTGAAGAATATTTGCGAGGTCTTACGATAAAATTAGCGGCTCCTGTAAAAGCGTTAGGTCCAAAAACTCTTGAGCCATGTCCGCGTAAAATTTCAATCTTTTCAATATCATGAAAATTAATTGGGATATTCAAATTGTGATGTCCTGTTTGAGGATCTGATACTTTTACTCCGTTAACAAGCGGAAGAGCTTGCTCGAAACTTCCTCCTCGAATTTGCAAATCTTGCTGAATGCCCGCGCTTCCTCTTGTTCTCAAATCGCTGCCAGCTACTAATCCAATATTATCGATAAAATCTCGCGAAGGAAATAAAAATAACATCTCTTTAGAAACAATTGCAACGCTCCTGCTTAAATCAGACAAATTTGATCCGCTTTTATTTGCAGTTACGACAATTGTATCTGTAGAGCTTTCGTATTGTATTTGAGATAATGAAACATTAACAAATAATATAAAAATAAACAAAAAAGCATAAATAGTTTTTGGCATAATATAACCTCCTTTTTTATTTTGATAATTATTAAGGCAAAGATTTAACGATTTGATTATATTAATTGAGGATGTAATTATAATGCGCTTCTAAAGACGATCATATAGATACGACTTTAATGTCGTTCTATTTCAAGGTCTTTTCAAAGCTCATTATGTGAAGAACTGACGAGCAAATATAAATATTTCTTTTTAATTTTCCAAAATTTACTTTTATAATACAAATGCCATTAAAAAAATATTATTGGAAATTTTATAATTTTTATTATGCTTTCATATTATTTAATGCGCAAAACTACAAAAAATCAACCTTTAAAAGCTAAAAATTTTTTTTAACTTCCCTTTAAAAGATAAAAAGATAATAAGCTTAGAAATTATCGCTTTTAATTATACTTGCGATTTGTTTTATTTATTGTTATTTTTGTAATCTTGAATAATGAGGTTAGATATGAAAGAAGGAATTCATCCTCCGTACAAAAAATCGGTCGTGACTTGCGTTTGCGGAAACACATTTGTTACTCGCTCCACAGTAGGCGATATTAAATTGGAAATTTGCTCAAATTGCCATCCATTCTTTACTGGCAAACAAAAAATTGTCGATACTACCGGAAGAGTAGAGAGATTTACCAAAAAATACGCTAAACTAAACAAAACAAACAATTAGACTTTAACTATTTATTTTTAATCGACTCATTCTGCAAGACATCAGAATGAGTTTTTATTTTATTGCTACAGTTTTAATATTAACAAATTCTTTTATTCCATAATGTGATAACTCTCTTCCAAATCCGGATTTTTTAACTCCGCCAAATGGCAATCTGGGATCTGACAAAACAAAATGATTTATAAATACGTTGCCAGCTTCAATTTTTTCAGCAATTTTTTTTGCAATATCGATTTTTGAAGTCCATATGCTTGCTCCTAATCCAAAAGATGTATTATTTGCTATGCTAATAATTTCGTCAATATCTTCAGCCTTAAAAATTGAAGCTACTGGACCAAATAATTCTTCCTCATAAGCGGGAGAATTATCAGGTATATCGACTAAAACAGCAGGCGAAAAAAAATATCCCTTGTTAAAGGAATGAGACATTCGATATGCTAATTTAGCTCCTTTTTTTAAAGAAATCTCGGTTTGTTTTTCTAATTCCATAGCTAAATCTTTTCTCGCCAAAGGTCCTATATCGGTATTATTTTCAAGCGGATTTCCTATTATTTTAGTTAATAAATTTTCTATAAATAAATCGACAAATTTATCGTAAACATTTTTTTCAATAATAAATCTTTTTGCGGCAATACAACTTTGTCCGTTATTTATCAATCTAGCGTAAACGGCATTTTTAGCCGCCTCTTCTATGTCAGCGTCATTTAAAACAATAAAAGGATCTGAACCGCCAAGTTCCATAACCGTTTTTTTTATTTCTATTCCGGCCTCGCAACCAATAGCTTTTCCCGCGCTTTCGCTTCCAGTTAAAGTTGCGGCTTTAACCTCGTTTTGTCTAATTGCATATTTTACAAGCTCAGAATCGGCTATTATTGATTTGAATATTGGCAAATCAATTGACGCTCGCTCGAAAATTTCCTGAATTTCCAAAGAACAACCAGTAACATTTGACGCATGCTTTAGCAAGCAAACATTTCCCGCCATTAAGGCAGGCGCCGCAAATCTAAAAACTTGCCAGAAAGGAAAATTCCACGGCATTATCGCCAAAATAACTCCAAGAGGATCGAATCTTACGTAACTTTCTGAAAAATTAGTTTCAATTTTTTCTTCTTTTAAAAAAGTCTCAGCATTTTTTGCATAATACTCGCAAATCCAAGCGCATTTTTTTACCTCAGCTCTAGATTGTTCAATTGGTTTCCCCATTTCAGAAGAAATTAAAACAGAATATTTTTCTATTTCGTCCAGTAAAATTCTAGAAATGCGGAGCAAAACTTCGCTTCTTTTTTCAAACGACTTATTCTTCCACGCTAAGAAAGATTTATTTAATTCTTTTATTTTTTTGTCGACTTCAATTACGGTATCTTTTTTATATTCTGCTATTAGTTCTTCCGTAAAAGGATTAATTGACTGTATCATTATCGAATTTCCGTTAAATGTTTATTGTATAACTTCAAAGGTATTCGAAATCTTATATTCGTCTCTCAAAGTTTGGGATGCAGAAATTGGAAATCTTAGCCTATATTTCCCCTGTATGGTAGAAACCCTATTAGGATCTACAACAAGAGTAAAAAATAAACTTTTTCTTTCTTGAGCTTCAATGTTAACATATTCTCTGTCTAATATATCGCATCCGCTTACGTAAGCGACTATCCATGTCCCATCTTCAAATTTTTCTAGAGTATATTTTTTATTCAGTCCTTTGCAGCTTTCCAACACTATAGGACCTTCAGACAAATTATCAATTGTAACAAAAACATCGTCGCCCACTTTGTATGAAGATGCGTCTGTTGTTATTTTTACATAATAAAACTTCTGGGGTTGAGCTTGACAGCCAAAAAGCAAAAAAACTATAGTTAGCGTTAATACAACTTTGATAAAATTTTTCATATGTTTTTTATTTTTAATATAATTTTTTTTTTTTAATCATTCAACATATTTAAAGCCTCTTTCAATTTTGCAAGATTTTCTTTCCATAGAGTTTCTTTTTCCTTCTCTTTTAGAACAATATCAGCTGGAGCATTTTCTACAAATTGTCTATTTGATAATTTTTTCTGTAAGGGAATCAAAGCAGCCTCTAATTTTTCGATTTCTTTGATCAAACGTTTTCGTTCGGCTTGTATGTCAATTATTCCTTCTAACGGAGCAAAAAGTTCAATTCCATCAACAATAGCCGAAGCGGACAATTTTGGCTTAATCAAATTTTTAGAGAAAGTAAGATTTTCAATTTTAGCGAGCGACTTTATATAAGAAGAAATATTTTCATTTAGCGAATCGATTTTGATTGTAACATCTATTTTTTTTGCGGGATGTATATTGTTCTCTCCTCTAATAACTCTTATCGAGGAAACAATTTTTTGCAAAAATTCAAATTCTTTTTCGACAGCTTCGTCAATATAAGAATCGTCGGCTTTTGGATATTCGTCTATAGAAATGCTTTTTGAATTTTTTTGAGAGAAAAAATAGCTCCAAAGCTCTTCTGTGATAAAAGGCATAAAAGGATGCAAAAGTTTAAGCGACTGTTCAAACACGTAAACAGCTTTCGATAATGCGGCTGTTTTTTGTTCATCGCTGCCATGAGCGATTTTATTTTTCATAATTTCAATGTACCAATCGCAATATTCTTTCCAAACAAAATCATAGATTAACTTAACCGCATTGTTAATTTCATATTTATCAAGAGCATTTACAACATTTTTAATTGTTGAATTTAATTTAGAGAAAATCCATTTGTCCGCTATATCGGAATGTTTGTTTAATAAGTTATAGTCAACTTCTATTTTTTCAATATTCATCATTAAAAATCTCGCGGCATTCCAGAGTTTATTGCAGAAGTTTCTTCCTATTTCGCATTTTTCAACGCTGAATAATACGTCTTGACCTATTGAAGCAATATATAAAATTGTAAATCGAAGCGCGTCGGCTCCGTAATCTTTTATTACGTCTAAAGGATCGGGAGAGTTGCCGAGCGATTTGCTCATTTTACGTCCTTGTATATCTCGGATAATGCTTGTATAATATACGTCTCTAAATGGAATATCCCCCATAAATTCTAAACCAGCCATTATCATTCTCGCAACCCAAAAGAAAATAATATCTGGACCGGTTACTAACAAATCAGTTGGATAATAATATTTCTGATCTTCTTCAGTTGTAAAAACTTCGTGAGCCCAAAGCCAACTGGAAGCCCAAGTATCCAATACATCGAGATCTTGTTCCCAATCGCTTTCTCCTTCTTTAAATCCTTCTGGCGGATCGACCTCGCAATATATTTCCCCCGTTTTTTTATTTCTCCATACAGGTATTCTATGTCCCCACCATAGTTGTCGAGATATACACCAATCCTTTATGTTTGTCATCCAATGTTCGTAAGTTTTAATCCAATGCTCGGGATAAAATTTTATCTTTCCTTCTTTCACAACTCTTAAAGCCGGCTCGGCAAGCTCTTTCATTTTCAAAAACCATTGCTCGGATAAATACGGTTCAATCGGAACACCGCCTCTTTCCGAATAGCCGACATTATTTGCGTAATCTTCAACTTTCTCTAATAAGTCTAATTCTTGAAATTTTTCAATTACTTTTTTTCGAGCTTCATATCGATCTAAATTACGCAGATCTTCTGGAACGTTTTCATTTGTTCTCGCCTCAGAAGTAAAAATATTAATCATCTGAAGATTATGTCTTAAGCCAATTTCGTAATCGTTGAAATCGTGAGCTGGCGTAACTTTAACGGCTCCCGAACCAAATGAAGGATCTACATATTCATCGGCAATTATTGGTATTTCTCTATTTACAATCGGAAGAAGAATTTTTTTGCCAATTAAATCTGAGTATCTTTTATCTTTTGGATTTACTGCAACTGCCGTATCTCCAAGCATTGTTTCAGGTCTTGTAGTAGCTACAATTAAATACCTATCGCTGTCTTTTAATGGATACCTTAAATGCCACAATTTGCCTTGCGTTTGCTTATAAATGACTTCTTCGTCTGATATCGCGCTCTTTGAAACTGGACACCAATTTACTAATCTATATCCGCGATAAATTAAGCCTTTCTTGTAAAGTTTTACGAAAGCTTCTATTACTTTTCGGTAGTAATGATCGTCCATCGTAAATCTTTCGCGAGACCAATCGCAACTTACGCCAAGTTTTCTTAGTTGCTTAGTAATAATTCCGCCATATAATCTTGTCCACTCCCAGCAATGCTCGAGAAATTTCTCTCTTCCTATTTGTTTTTTTTCTATTCCTTTTTCTTTCAAATATGCCGTAACCTTAGCTTCAGTGGCAATTGACGCGTGATCAGTTCCCGGGACCCAACAAGCGTTATATCCCTGCATTCTTTTATATCTTATATAAACGTCTTGTATCGTATTGTTTAAAATATGACCCATAGTCAAAATACCTGTCACATTAGGCGGAGGTATAACAATCGTATAAGGCTTTTTGCTATAATCTACCCTTGATTCGTATAGTTTTGATTCCTCCCAATATTTGATCCATTTATCTTCGCTAATTGACGGATCATAAGCTTTTGGCATTTCTTTGTAGATTACGTTAAGCTTCATCTCAATTCTTTTTTTTAATATTGCTAATATAATAATTTTTTATATTTTACTTTATTCGCGCAATGTGATATTCATCCAACAGTTAAAAATAATATTTCATCTTTTGCAAAAATCGAAAAGCTTAAAGCTCATTAATTGCTGCGTTTTTTATATAAAGATCTTTTTTAATTTAATTTTCATATCGACAAAATTCAATTTATGTTCGTTTCTTTATTAAATATTTATTGTAAGTTTTTCGTTATAAAGAACATTATTCTAAAATCATTAAAAGGATAAAATTTTTAACAATAAATTAGCTTTAAGCTATTGCTTAAATTTGCGACTTGAAGTCAAATAAAATTGAAACGTTTGTAAGATGCATAGATCAATAAAAAAGAAGATTTTTTGCTATTATTTGTATATTTAAAGATTAAATTCTAAAAATAAGGAGCAATTTATGTCAACAAAACTAACCGCGTTTATTCCATTTGGAGGCGATGAAATAGCCAAAACAGTTATTAATAATCTAAAAAAAAGCGATGCCGTCGCAAAAATTTATATTTTAGATTTTTCAAAATCAGATAAAACAATCGAAGGAACAGAAAAGATCTTCGTTGATAATTTATTTTCTATAGATACGATGAAAAAGATTTCCAATAATACCAAAACCGAATATATTCTTTTAATTACTCAAAACGATTATATTGAATTCGGATATTTTGCTATAGATCGCTTTCTTTCAATTGCTGAGGATACAAAAGCCGGATTAGTATATAGCGATTACTATGAAATTAAAGGGGAAAGCGTTTTGCCGCATCCAACGATAGAATGTCAAATCGGTTCCGTAAGAAACGATTTTGATTTTGGCTACGTATTATTATTTAACTCGAAAGCTTTTAAAGAAGCCGTTTCAGAATCAAGGCCTAAAGAGTATTTATTTGCCGGACTCTACGACGTAAGATTGAATATCTCAAGAAATTATCCAATTTTCCGAATACAAGAATTTTTATATACCGCAAAAGAAAACGATTTAAGAAAATCTGGAGAAAAACAATTCGATTATGTCGATCCAAGAAATAGAGACGTTCAAATCGAAATGGAAATTGCTTGTACTGAACATTTAAAGAAAATAGGAGCTTATCTCGAGCCCCAATTTGAAACTATAGATATAACTCAAGGCTCGTTCGAATATGAAGCTTCTGTAATCATTCCAGTTAAAAACAGAGTCAAAACAATAGCCGACGCAGTTGATTCTGTAATGAAACAAAAAACGAATTTTAAATTTAATCTTATTATTGTCGATAATTATTCAAACGATGGAACAACCGAACTATTATCCTCGCTTGCAAAAAAATATTCTAATTTAATTAATCTCATTCCAGATAGAACAGACTTAGGAATTGGCGGCTGCTGGAATTATGCAATTTTTCATCCATCTTGCGGAAAATTTGCAGTTCAATTAGACAGCGATGATTTATATTACGATGAAAACACTTTGCAAAAAATCGTCGACGTATTTTATAAAGAAAAAGTTGGAATGGTTATAGGCTCTTATCAAATGGTAAACTTTAAGCTTGAAGAAATACCCCCAGGCATAATCGACCATAGAGAATGGACTCCTGAAAATGGAAGAAATAACGCATTAAGAATTAATGGATTAGGAGCTCCAAGAGCTTTCTATACGCCGCTATTAAGAAAAATAAAAGTTCCAAACGTAAGTTACGGAGAAGATTACGCGTTAGGCTTAATTATTTCCAGAAATTATCAAATTGGAAGAATTTACGAGCCAATATATCTCTGCAGAAGATGGGAAGGAAACTCAGACGCGGCTTTAGATATAACGAAAATCAACCTGCATAATTTTTACAAAGATAAAATTAGAACAATTGAAATATTAGCTCGAATTCATAAAAATAAAAACTTAAAATAAAATTATGAACAATAAATTTATTAACTTAGAGGAACTTAACGCTAAATCTGAAAACCTGTCTGATTTATGCGTCGCTTTGCTAAATAATCAGAAAAATACGTGGGATCTCTGCCAAAAGGGCTATTCAAGCTTAGAAAGCGTTCAAGTAAAATTTTTCGAATTCGATAATTTTTTTGTCGCAGTTCAGTTCAATCCCGGACGAATTGCATCATCTTCGGCAAAGGTAGATCCTGAATCGATAAAAAAAAGAAAATGTTTTTTATGCTTAGAAAATCTTCCAGAAAATCAAAAAGGTATTTTGTATAGAGACGAATTTATTTTGCTCTGCAATCCTTTTCCAATATTTAAAGAACATTTTACCATACCGCATATCAAACATATTCCCCAGAGCATCAGTCATAATTCGACTTTTTCATCTTTTCTTAATCTTTCTAAAGAACTTCAAAAAAAGCATCTTGTTTTTTACAACGGTCCAAAGTGCGGAGCTTCTGCGCCAGATCATTTACATTTTCAAGCTGGCGAAAAAGCCTTTTTCCCGCTTTATCAAAATTTCAACGATTTGCTTAAAGACAAGTCTGAAATAGTTTTCGAAAAAAACGATATCCAAATACGATTTATAAAAAACATTTATCGAAATCATTTTGCGATAATATCTTCAAATTTAGAAATTGCAAAAAATTATTTCTTTAAATTGTTTTCTTCATGGCAAAAAATTAGCGAGCAACCATCTAACGAAGAGCCGCTAATTAATGTAATTAGCTGGCATGAAAATAATTTATGGATCGTATTATTTATTCCACGATCAAAACATCGCCCCGCTTGCTACTTTGCAGAAGGAAATGAAAATATATTGCTAAGTCCAGCTTCCGTAGATATTGGCGGAATTTGTATAACTCCTGTTGAAAAAGATTTTATGAAAATTACAAAAGACGATATTATTAGAATCTATCAAGAAGTTTGTATAACTGATGCTCAAGCAAATCAAATAATTGAAAATTTCTCTGAAATTGAAAAGGCGGCTTATATTTAGCCGCCTTCTTTTATTGTTTGCTTATAAATGGCAATTTTGTGGCTTGAGCAGGGTATTTGGAATTTCTAATATTGAAATACAAATTCGCGTTTTTTTCAATAGCTTCTGTTTCGATATAAGCTAAAGCTATAGGCTTATCTAAAATTGGAGACAAAGCTCCGCTTGTTACGACGCCGATTTTATTTCCTTTTTCATCGACAATTTCGTAACCTTTTCTCGGTATAATTTTTTCAGAACCTGACATAATTAGCGGCATTAATTTTCTTTTTATTCCATTTTCTTTAGCTTTCAATAATGCCTCTTTTCCTATGAAATCCCCTTTATTTAATTTAGTAATCCAACCTAAATTAGCTTCGAGCGGATTTGTAGTTTCGTCTATATCGTTTCCATATAAGCAAAATCCCATTTCTAATCTCAATGTGTCTCTGGCTCCCAAACCAACCGGAACAATATTAAATTCTTTGCCCGCTTCAAAAATTGAATTCCAAATTCTCTCAGCCGTATTTTCGTCTCCTTTAAAGTATGCCTCATAACCTAATTCCCCAGTATAGCCCGTTCTCGATAAAATGCAATTAATGCCTTGAATGCTTGTTTCAGTAAACCAATAATATTCTAACTCGAAAGGTTTGTCGACAACTTTATCTAAAACTTTTTTGGAATTTGGACCTTGAACAGCAAGCAACGAATATTCGTTAGACTCGTCGACAATTTGAGCGTCGAATTTATTATTTTTTTTTATCCATTCAAAATCTCTATCTTTATTCGAAGCATTCACTACAAACATAAATTTTTCATCGTTAAATTTATAAACCAACAAATCGTCGACAATGCCTCCATTTTCATAGCACATTGCCGAATATTGAACTCTGCCTGGAGTCAATTTTGAGACGTCATTAACCGTAATATATTGAGCTACTTTTGCGGCGTCTTTTCCAAGAATAAATATTTCGCCCATATGAGAGACGTCAAAAACGCCAACGGAATTTCTAACAGCTTTATGTTCATTTAAAATCGAAGTATATTGAATAGGCATTTTAAAGCCGGCAAAATCTACAATTTTTGCTCCTAATCTCTCATGCAAGAAATAAAATTTTGTTTTTTTCATTTTATACCTATAATTTTATTTTTTATTGCTTAATTTTTGCCAATCTTTAAGAAATATATCTATGCCGATATCTGTTAAGGGATGCTTAAATAATTGTTCAATAACCTTAAAAGGCATTGTAGCCACGTCGGCGCCAATAAGAGCAGCTTCTACCACATGCATAGGATGTCTAATGCTTGCAGCAAGAACTTCTGTTTCAAAACCATAATTTCGATAAATTTGTACTATCTGACTAATTAATTCCATTCCACTCCAACTTGTATCGTCAATTCTTCCAATAAACGGAGAAATATAAGTAGCTCCAGCTTTTGCCGCCAACAATGCCTGAGAAGGAGAGAAACATAATGTTACATTAGTTTTAATTCCTTCCTCTGACAAAATTTTTACTGCTTTTAAACCCTCTTTGATTAAAGGAACCTTAACGACAATATTTGGATGAATTTTGGATAATTCTCGAGCTTCTTTTAAAATTCCATCTTTATCTTGACTAATAACCTCAGCGCTTACGGGACCGTCGACAATCGAACATATTTCATTCAAAAGTTCGATAAAATCTTTTCCTTCTTTAGCGACTAACGACGGATTTGTCGTCACTCCGTCAAGAATGCCAAGCGAAGCCGCTTCCTTAATTTCATTGACGTTTGCAGTATCGATAAAGAACTTCATTATTGCTCCCCTTTTATGTTTGTTTCTAATATTTGTTTGTTTTTTTCAAGTATTCTAAACTGCGATGTGTTTAATTTTATATTTTCTACTATTTTTATTTTCATCAAATATTTAAATTGTAATTTTGTCAACAAACTAACAAACTTTTTTTCTTTTAATTTCTTAGCTAATGAAGGATTAGTTTCGAGCGATATAGACCGCTTGCCAAATTCGCTCTTAACTTTTTTCAACGCATCCTCAAGATTATGTATTACGCTAGATTCTTTTGCAAGGATGCCCGACCCTAAACAATAAGGACAAGTTTCATAAGTGGATTGAATTATATTATGCCTTACTCTTTGCCTTGTAATCTGAACAAGACCAAATTCGGTCATTGGCAGAATAACTACTTTTGCTCTATCTTTTTTAAATTCTTTTTTAAACTCGTCGTAAATTTTTTTTTTATTTTTTTCATCTTCAAGATCGATAAAATCGCATACAATCAAGCCGCCTATATCTCTAAGTCTTAATTGTCTTGCTATTTCTCGTGCCGCTTCAAGATCGGTTTTGAGCGAATTTTGTTCTTGTTCTTTTTTAGCGATATATTTACCAGAATTTACATCTATTACAGTCATTGCTTCGGTATGCTCGATAACTAAATAGCCTCCCGACGGCAAAGGCACTTTTCGAGAAAAAATTAATTTAATTTGCTCTTCAATTTTAAACTTTTCGAATATCGGAGTTTTTTCTTTATAAAATTCGACGCGATCCGCAAATTCTGGCTGAACAAATTCCAGATAATTTTTAATTTGTCTATACAATTTACGCGAATCTACCCAAATTTTCGAAACTTCTTCTGACATTAAATCTCTTATAACGCTGGATGTAGTATTCAAATCTTGATACAATAAAGCCGGAGGCTCCTCATTCCTAGCCGCTTTCTCTATTACTTTCCACGTTTTCAAAAGATTATTTAAATCTTCCCTTAATATTTCTTCATCTTGATCTTTTGCCGCAGTTCTTATTATCAAACCGCATTTTTTTGGTATTATACTTTTAGCTATCGTTCTCAATCTTTTTCTTTCTTTTATATCGGTAATTTTTTTCGATATCCCAATTTTATTGTCGTATGGAAGTAAAACGCAAAATCTTCCCGGCAAAACTATCGAAGCCGTAACTCTAACCCCCTTCTCTCCTACAGGTTCTTTAGCTATTTGAACTAATATTTCCTTGCCTTTTTTTAATTTTTTTGCGGCATCGTATTCGTTTTGTCTTTTAAATTTCAGTTCCTCGTTGTCGAAATCAACATCCTCGTCGTCATCGTCTTCTCGTCCGCTGGCATCATCGTCGTTATCTTCAAAAATTGATTGCAAAGCTTCAAGTCGATATCCGATATCCGAAAAATGCAAAAAAGCGTCATGCTTTTGTCCAATATCAATAAAAGCGGCTTTTATGCCAGGCAATATCTTTGCCACTTTGCCTAAGTATATATCCCCCACCATTCTTCTTTTATCTGGCTCTTCGACAAAAAAATCCACTAATTTATCGTCTTCTGTTATAGCGATTCTTGTTTGTAATGCGGACGAATTTATAATAATTTCTTTTTTCATATTTTGTTGTAAATTATTTTAACCAAAACAAAATTCTTTCCATAAATTTTTTATCTATTTCCGTTTTAATTTTAGAATTTATATTTAGCAAACCTTGTTTATACCTTTCAGCCAAATTCTCAAAGTCGTCGCATCTAATAATTTCGTAAGTATATTTTTTAATTTCTTCAAAATTTGGATGGTATTTAAAATACCATAAAAAATGCTTTCTAAAATTTATCGCCCCTTGATAGTCGCCATAAAACATTTTTGAAAAATTAAGATGACGAATTATTTGATTAAATTTTTCAAAATTTAATTCTTCTTCGGAAATTTTTTCCACTTCAAGCAATTTTTGAATTTCATAAAATATCAACGGATTTCCAATCGCCCCTCGAGCTATCATAAGCGCATCTACATCGTAAATTTTAAATATTTTCAAGGCATCTTCGGCAGAAAATATCGAGCCGTTTCCCACAATAGGCAAACTTGTTTTTTTTCTTATTTCATCGATAAATTCCCATCTCGCTGGAACAGAATAATTTTCGTTCACAAATCGAAAATGTAGAATCAAAAAATCTAATCCAGCTTCCTGACAAACTTCCGCAATATCGCCTGCTAAAAAATTTGAATGAGATAGACCTAATCTTATTTTTGCGGAAATTAATATGCCTGGATCAACATTTTTTTTTATTTTTTTTATAATATTAAATATTTTTTTTTTATCCTTTAAAAGCTCTCCGCCTAATCCATACTTTAAAACATTTTTCGAAGGACACCCCAAATTTATATTTATCGAGTCCGGATTTAATGAATTCAATTCTAAAACGCATTTTTCAAACATCTCTTCGTCTTTGCCTAATAATTGTATGCTTATTGGACGCTCTTCTTCCTCAAAAAAAGTTTTTTGCAAAGTTTCAAAAGAATTGTTTACATACTCTTTTACGCTAATCATTTGAGTAAAAACAAGCGACGCTCCATATTCCCTGCAAATTCTTCTAAAAGGAATGTCTGTTATTTCCGCCATTCGGGCAAGCATCGTTTTTTTATAGAATGGAAATTCAATCCGTTTCATAAAAAAATAAGTCGCGTTTAATGCGCGACTTGTTTATAGCGATTTATTTTTATTTTCTTGATCAAGCAGCGCTTTTCTGCTAAAAGTCATTTTTCCATTCTCAAATTTCATTAATTTCACAGTAACAATATCTCCTTCTTTGAAGAAATCTTCCACTTTATTTACGCGTTGCTTATCAATTTGAGAAATATGCAATAATCCTTCTTTCCCAGGAGCAATCTCCACAAAAGCTCCAAAATCTGTAATCTTGACAATTCGTCCTTGATAAACTTCTCCGACAATTGGATCAGATGTCATAAGTCTTATATAATCTCTACATCTAACCGCATTATCTCTATTTGATGAATAAATATTTACTGTTCCATCTTCTTCAATAAAAATCTCAACGCCAAATTCTTTTTGAATTCCTTGAATTACTTTTCCGCCAGGCCCGATAACCATCCCAATTTGCTCTGGATTAATTTTCGTTCTTAAAACAACCGGGGCATATATCGAAATATTTGATCTTGGCTCCGAAATAGCCTCATTCATTATCTCAAGAATTTTCAATCTTCCTATTCTTGCCTGTTCCAAAGCTTTAGCCATTATTTCAAACGAAATGCCCTGAATTTTTATATCCATTTGAAATCCGGTAATTCCATCTTTTGTTCCGGCGACTTTAAAATCCATATCTCCTAAATGATCTTCGTTTCCAAGAATATCGGACAATATCGCATATTTATCCCCTTCTTTAATCAATCCCATAGCTATTCCAGCGACGGCTTTTTTAACAGGAACTCCGCCATCCATTAAAGCTAAACTCCCTGCGCAAACTGTCGCCATCGAAGACGAACCATTAGACTCTAATATATCTGAATTAAGCCTTATTGTATAAGGGAATTCGTCTTCGCTCGGAATCATTCTTTTCAAAGATCTCTCTGCAAGATTGCCATGCCCAATTTCTCTACGACCAGGCGATGAAATTCTTCCAACTTCCCCGACAGAAAATGGCGGAAAGTTATAATGAAGAATAAACTTTTTCGTGTACTCCATCAACAATCCATCTATAATCTGCTCGTCATTTTTCGCTCCTAATGTCAAAGTAGTCAAGGATTGAGTTTCGCCTCTGGTAAACAAAGCCGAACCATGCGTTCTCTTTAAAACTCCAAGTTCGATTGTTATTGGTCTAATCTCGTCGCATTTTCTACCATCTAATCTTATGCCTTCGTTTAAAATTCTTTTTCGCATCAGATCTTTTTCAATATCATGAATAATTTCTTTTATAGCAGCGTCGCTTTCTTGATATTTTTCTTTAAAATGCTCTATTGTTAAATTTATAATTTCTTTATTTTTATCCGATCTTTCCTTTTTCGAAAGCGGCATTGCGACAATTTCAGCCATCTTTTCGCGCGCAAACTCTCCCACATCTTTAATCAATTCAGCGGGAATTTTAGGCTCCGGAGGTTGTATTTTCGGTTTTCCGCATTCAGCTACTAACTCCTTTTGGATAGCGACAATTTTTTTAATCTCTTCATGAGCAAATCTTAACGCTTCCAACATATCAGTTTCGCTTGCTTCATTCGCTTCCCCCTCGACCATCATAATTGAGCTTTCTGTTCCGGCAACGACTAATTCAATATCGCTTTTTTCAATTTCTTCAATAGTTGGATTAATTATAAATTTGCCGTCAATTCGGCCTACTCTAACTTCTCCGATTGGTTCTAAAAAAGGAATTTCAGAAATAGCTAATGCAGCCGATGCCGCGCAAGCTGCTATAACATCTGGCTCGTTTTGTCCATCGAATGAATAAACAAATGCTATTATTTGAGTTTCATTTTTATACCAATCTGGGAAAAGCGGTCTTATAGGCCGATCAATTAACCTTCCGCTTAAAATTTCTTTGTCAGTCGGTTTGCCTTCTCTTTTAACAAAGCCGCCGGGTATCTTTCCAGCGGCAAAAGCTTTTTCTCTATATTCTACTTGTAAAGGAAAGAAATCAACGTCTTCTTTTGGAGTTTCTTCGGCTACGGCTGTCACAAATACCTGAGTATCTCCATATTGAGCTAATATTGCTCCGTTAGCTTGTCGCCCCAATTTCCCCGTTTCTAACCTTAAGATCTTATCGCCGACTTGTACTTCTTTTATTACGACCATTTTTTATACCTTTACTTTCTAATGTTCAATTCCTTAATAACTTTTTTGTATCTTTCATTGTCGACTCGATTCAAGTAATCAAGCAATCTTCTTCTTTTTCCTACCATCATCATTAAACCTCTTCTTGAATGATGATCTTTTTTATGAACGGCAAGATGCTGCGATAAATCTTGGATTTTTTTAGTCAAGATTGCAATTTGAACTTCCGGAGAACCGGTGTCTTTTTCATGTTGTCCAAACTTTTTGACAAATTCGAGTTTTTCTTCTTTTGTTACAGGCATTTTACATTTCTCCTTTTTTTGTTTTACAATGCGGCCCCAGAAACATCCGAAGCCGATTTATTAAATATTTTTTTTGCCGTTTCTATATCTTTTGTTATTTGCAATTTTAATTCCTCAGCATCTTGAAATTTTTTTTCGTCTCTTATTCGTTCAACAAAATAAACCTTAACTATTTCGTCGTATATATCTTTATTTAATTCAAAAATATGAGCTTCTAACAGCGGTTCTATAACGTCGCCGAAAGTAGGTCTTATTCCTATGTTTAAAACTCCATTATAGACTGATGAGTTTATTTTAATTCTTATTGCATAAACCCCGTTCGCTGGCATTAATTTTTCCTTATATAAAGGAGCTAAATTTGCTGTTGGATAACCTATAATTCTTCCTCTTCCAGCGCCGCGTATAACTTTCGCTTCCAACATATACTCTCGCCCAAGCATTTTATTTGATAACACAATTTTTCCATTGCAAAGATGCTTTCTTATCTTTGTCGAACTCACAATTTCGTTTTCGATTGAAATCGACTCAATTTTCTCAACTTCGAACCCATATTTTTTCCCAAGTTCTTTCAGCAAATTATCATCTCCTTTTCTATCCTTCCCAAATCTATGATCATATCCAATTACCAATTTAATAAATCCGATTTTATCAAAAGCAATATTTATTATAAACTCCTCTGCGGTTAAATTTGCAAATTCCTTATTAAAATTCAAAATTATTAATTGCTTTATGCCTAATGTTTCGAATATTTCTATTTTTTCTTCAAACGACGTCAAAAACTTTAAATTTAAATCCTTAGACAAAACTGTTCTCGGATGAGGATCAAATGTAATTAATGTGGATTTTATCTGTTTTTGCTTTGCAATTTCCACGCATTTTTTAAGAATTTTAGCATGACCTATATGAACTCCGTCAAAAGATCCAATGGTTATGACTCTATATAAATTTCTTTCGATTAAATTTAAATCTCGATAAATTTCCATTCTAAATTTAAGCGTTTTTACTTATAGCAATTTGTTTCAACTCATTAATTTTAAAGGCGTCATCGACGCTGTAATCGCCGATTTTTATCCGTCTTAATTCATGCAAATAAGCTCCGCATCCTAGTTTTACTCCAAAATCATGAGCGATAGAACGAATATAAACTCCTTTTGAACATTCAATCTCAAACGCAACATATGGCGGATCGTACTCTAAAATATCAAATCGATATATCGAAACTTTTTTTGCTTCCCTTTCAACCTCTATTCCTTTTCTTGCATATTTATATAGAGCTTTGCCGTCTTTTTTAGCCGCTGAAAACATAGGCGGTTTTTGCATAATTTCGCCTTCGAATAAAGCTTTAGCCTCTAATAAAGCGTTAAAATTAATCCCGCTTATATCTCCGCCGTCTCTAATTTCTCCTTCAAGATCGTATGTATTTGAAATCTTTCCTATACAAAATTTCCCTATATATGTTTTTTTTAAATTCTGATACATACTGATGTTTTTAGTATGTTTTCCAAAACATATAATTAACAACCCAGTAGCCTTTGGATCAAGAGAACCGGCATGTCCGGCTTTCTTCAAATTTAATATTTTTTTTACTTTATATACCGCGCTAAACGAAGTTTTATTTATGTCCTTATCTATTAAAATTGCTTCTCCTATCTCAGGATCAATCTTGCTAATATCAAAATTTTTTTTCGCGATCATTCTCTTTAATTTGCTTCAATAAATTTTCAATTTTCTCGGCATAATCGCCGCTTTCGTCAAGATAGAATACTATTTTTGGAACAAATCTAAACCTTATTCTTTGAGCCAATTCCATTCTTATAACGGAATTCATCTCGTCAAATTTGCTCATCGTTTCTTCTCTTTTTTCTTTTTCATAAACAGAGACATATATCTTTGCAATTTTAAAGTCCTTCGACAACTTTACTGAAGTAATAGTGGCAAAACCAAAAGCCGGATCCTTAAGCTTTTGCAACATAATCAAACTCATTTCTTCTTTTATTAAACTTTCTAGTCTTTCTTTTCTAAAAGATTTCATTCTATTATAACTTCTTCTTAGTTTCTATTAATTTATAAGCTTCTATAATATCTCCGACTTTTATATCGTTAAAACCTTGTATTCCAATTCCACACTCATAACCTTGTTCAACTTCTCGAGCGTCATCCTTGAATCTTTTCAACGAAGCAATTTCGCCGTCGTATATAACAATTCCGTCTCTTATTACCCGAACTTTTGCCGATCTAGCAATTTTTCCTTCGGTAACATAGCAACCGGCTACAGTTCCAAATTTTGGAACTTTAAAAATTTCGCGAACTTCGGCGCTTCCAATTATCTCTTCGGAGATAACTGGAGACAACATGCCTTCTAAAGCAGACTTAATTTCATTAATAACGTCGTAAATAATGTTATATAATCTAATATCAATTTTATCTGTTTCAGCTAATTTTCTAGCATTCATATTGGGACGAACGTTAAAACCGATAATTATAGCTCCAGAAGCGCTTGCCAACAATACGTCGCTTTCAGATATTGCTCCGACTCCTTTATGAATAATATTTACTTTAACTTCTTCGTTAGACAATTTTAACAAAGAGTCTGACAATGCTTGAACTGAACCGTCGACATCCCCTTTAATAATTAATGGCAATTCTTTCACGCCGCCAATAGCTACTCTTTTTGCAATTTCATCAAGCGTAATATGACGAACTTGTTTAGCGTCCTGTTGTCTTTTAATTTGCTGACGTTTCAACGCTATTTCTCTAGCTTTTCTTTCGCTATCGACAACAAGGAAAGTATCTCCAGCCTGGGGCATTTCTTCAAAACCAGTAACTACAACAGGAGTTGAAGGTCCCGCTTCCTCAACTCGATTATCTCTTTCATCATACATCGCTCTTACGCGGCCATAAGCAATTCCGCACACAAAACTGTCCCCGATTCGCAACGTTCCCTTTTGTACTAAAATAGTCGCCATTATTCCTTTTCCTTTGTCCATCTTCGCTTCTATAACAACGCCGCGAGCTGGTCGATCAGGATTTGCTTTCAAATCCATTAATTCAGCTTCAAGCAATATTTTATCCAACAATACTTCGATATTTTTTCCTAACTTTGCTGATATTTCAGCATACTGATATTTGCCGCCCCAATCTTCGACTAAAATATTTCTTTCAGCCAATTGTTGCTTAATTTTATCTATATTTGCTCCCGGCTTATCGATTTTATTTATTGCAATAACTATAGGAGCTCCAGCCGCTTGAGCGTGATTTATAGCTTCCACAGTTTGAGGCATAACGGCGTCATCTGCGGCAACTACAAGCACAACTATATCAGTCACTTTAGCTCCACGAGCTCTCATCGCCGTAAAAGCTTCATGTCCTGGCGTATCCAAAAATGTTATCGACTTTCCATTTGGCAATTTTACCTGATAAGCTCCGATATGCTGAGTTATCCCGCCAGCCTCGCCAGCTACTACATTAGTCTGTCTTATCCTATCAAGCAAAGATGTTTTTCCATGATCAACATGTCCCATCACTGTCACCACTGGCGGTCTCGGTTTTAACTTTTCCGGCGGATCTGGTTCGTCTATTATTTCCTCGCTAATAAATTCTTCTTGAAACTCAACTTCAAACCCAAACTCGTCAGCCACTAAAGTTATCGTTTCTACATCCAATCTTTGATTTATCGATACCATTAATCCTAATGAAATACATTTTTGTATCACTTGCGACACATCTACTTTCATCAAATTCGCTAATTCCATTACGCTAACAAATTCCGTAACTTTTAAAATCTTCGATTCTCTTTCCTGTTCTTCTATTTGTTTTTCTAATTCAGCCGCTTTTTCTTTCTTTTTCTTTTTTCTCAAAAAGGCTCTCTCTGTCAATGTCGATTCGTCCATCGAAAGCAGTGTTCTTTTTATAGCTTCTTTAACCGCAGTTTTATCTATCTCAATTTTTTTTCCTCTTTTCTTTTTCTTTTCAAATTCGCTCTTAACATCCGATTGCTTATTTTTTTCCTTTTTCTTTTTCTTCTTTTCCTTTTTCTCTTCTTCAGTTTCCATTTCGTTTGTTTTTATGACAGCTTCTTCTAAAGGTTGTGGAATTAAATTATCAGTATCATCCTCATAATACTCGCTTAATACAGCTATTTCTGGATCGATGTCATTTTTTCTATCTCGATTATATCTAACAGGTTCTTGTTGTTTCTTTCCTTCAAACTTTTTATCTTTAAATAACTTTTTCTTATCGCCTAACTTCTTATCTCTTTCTTTATTTTTATCATCAACTTCTCCTGATTTAGGCGATTTTTGGAATAGTTTCTTTTCAAATTTTTGCGGCTCTTTATCTTTATCTCTTTTTTCTCTATCGAATTTTTCCTTTTCAAATTTTCTATCTTCTGGTTTTCTTTTATCTCGACGATAATCTTTGAAATCCCCTTTTTTACCATCTCTATTATCTTGCGGCAACTCTATTTTTCCCAAAACCTTTGGCCTTTTATTAATAAGCTCTAATTCGGTTTCCGTTCGATAAACTTCTTCTTTTGATTCGTCTAATTTTGCCGCTTCCTTTTCTTTTTGCAACAAATTCTCAGCCTCTTCCACCAAATCGTCAAATGGAGCTATTATGCTGACAGGTTTTTTTTCTGCTTTTTTATCTTGCTCGCTTATCTTTTCAATTTTTTCTTCATCTATAATTTCTTTTTTATCTATGCGGCTTTTCTCCTCTTCATAATTTTTTTCTTCTGAAAGTTCGTCAATTTTTCTTTCTATTTTCGCTTCTTCAATTTTTATCTCTTGAATCTCGCTTTCAAATCTTTTTTTATCTTTCTCATAATCAATTTCCTCCGCGCTCGGTTCTTTATTTTCTTTAACCTCTTGTATTTCTTTACGCTCTACTTGTTCTCTTTTTTCTTCCACAGGTTTTATTGGTTCAAATTCTTCGATTTTTTTAAGATCCAAATCCTTCTCTGTTGCGACCTCTTGGGATATCTGTTCTGTCTGTTTAATTTCCTTAATCTCTGTTTGTTCTGCTTTTGAAAAAATTGTTTTATCTTCTTTTATTTCAACTCGATCCACAACTTCTTTAATCTCTTTCAAATCAATTTCTTTACTTTCATCTTTTTCTTCTATCGCCCTTTTTGCCGCTTGTTCTGCTATTTCATCCTTTAAACTTTTAATTTGTTCGAACTCTTTAGGACTTTCGCTCTCTCTCAATTTATTTAATTCTTCTATCTTCCGTTTTTGCGTCAAAGCTTTATCAATCTCTTTCTTAAAAGCAAAATTCAGCTCTGCGAGCATTTCGTCTGTGAGCATCGTATTAATAGAATTAACTTTAAAACCTTTTTTTGTCAAATGCTCCACTATTGCGTCAGAAGATAGATTATACTCAGCGGCAAATTTGCTAATTCTTATTTTTTTTGTTTTTTCTTCCAAAGACATATCCATTTATTTAAACTTTTATTTATGATAATTTCCTTTTAATTACATCAAAAATTAATTGAACCTTATCGTCATCCAATTCTTTTATTTTTGAAATTTCTTCCTCCCCTGCATTTAAAACTTCTAAAGCGGTGTCATAGCGATTATTGATAAGAATATCGACAATTTCTCTTCCCAATTCGTTTCTCAAATCAATAAGCTCAATATCGTCGTCAGATTGAGAATAATCTTTTGTTTCTCTAATTAGCTCTATATAATAACCCGTTAATTTCATTGTCAATCTTATATTAACTCCGTCTTTGCCGACAATAATTGGAACTTGATCAGGCTCGGCATAAACTATAGCTTTCCTTTCATCTTCCAATATCTCAATTTTTTTTAACTTAGCGGGAGAGAAAGACCTTTGAATCAAAACGGCTACATCGTCAGAATAATTGATCACGTCAATATTTTCGTTATTCAATTCTCTAACGATAGCATGTATACGAACCCCTTTCATGCCAACGCAAGCTCCAACAGCGTCAATTCTTTTATCTTTTGCTTCGACCGCGACTTTAGCTCTTTCGCCTGGCTCGCGAGCTATTTTTTTTATAGTAATTATTCCGTCGTAAATTTCAGGCACTTCAATCTCAAACAATCTTCTCAAGAACTCGTTGTCGGTTCTCGAAATAATTATTCTTGGTCCCTTATTAGTTTTTTCAACTCGTTTTACTACTGCTCTTATTGTCTGTCCTTTTTTATATTTCTCTTTAGGTATTTGTTCTTCGCGCGGCAAAATCAATTCTTTTTTATTATGTATAACAAGTATGTCGTTTTTTCTAATTTGGTATATTTCCCCAACAATTATCTCGTTCAACATTTGCTTATACTCGTTATAAACGAGATCTTTTTCAATTTCCATTATTTTCTGACTTAACGATTGCTTTACATTAGAAATAACTCGTCTTCCAAAAGAATCAAGACTAATTTTTTGCGCGTATTCTTCGCCAACTTCCAGCTCGTCTGGATTCCCCAATTTTTCGACTTCTTCGATAGATATTTGCTTTTGCGGATCTTCTACTTTTTCCACTATCTCTCTAACCCAATAAATTTCAATATCTCCCTTATCCATATTTACTACAATTTCATACGTAGCGTCTTTTCCAAAAGTTTTTTTCAAGGCCGATAAGAAAACCTCTTTAATTACATTTTGCAAATAATCCTTATCGACTCCTTTTTCTCGCGCTATTGCGGCAAAAGATTCTACTATTGCTGCGTTCATTTATTCCTCCAATCAGAAGCTTACTTTTACTTTTGCTTTTTTTATTCTATCAAATTCTATTGTTACTATTTGATCTTTTATCAAGAACGATAGCTTATCGTTGTTTATTTGTATTAGTTTGCCGATAACATTTTTCTCAATTTCGCCGTCTGTATATTTTAATTCAAATTCTCGATTAATATGTTTTGGATACTGTCGCAAATATTTCAAAGGCCTATCCACTCCCGGCGAACTTACTTCTACGCGATAATTATCCAGCAAATTTCTTTTCTCAATCTCTGTAATCAATGCTCGACTAAAATTTGCGCAATCCTGCAAATCAATTCCATCGTCGTCGTCAATAACAAAAACAACAAGATTGCCTTTTCTTTTTCTAAACAAAGAAACATCAAGCAATATGAAATTAAGTAATTTTGCCGTTTCTTCGGCAACTTCGCGCAATTGTTTTTCTACTATATCCATAAACAAAAAAAGCCCTCTAAAAGGGCTCATTTTATCATTTAAATATACTAATTTTTTTTTAAAACTACAAGTTTTTTTTATTATTTATTGGTCATTTATTTGCGCCTTTTTAAGTTTTATTATTTTTCCGACAAATTTTTCTTTTTCTATTTCACATTCCCAAACTCGAATTACTTTCCATCCGCTTTTTTTTAGTAATCTATTTATTTCTTTATCTCTTTTTTTATTGTTTTCAATCTTTGTTCTCCAATATTCTTTATTGCTTGATGGTTTCAAGTTTCTACAATTATGACCATGCCAAAAACATCCATCGGCAAATAAAACAATTCGCTCTTTTGGAAAAACAAAATCAGGTTTCCCAAATAATTTGTAATTTCTTCTCCATCCGACAATTCCTCGCTTTTTAAATATTTTTATTACTTTTAACTCTGTCGATTTATTTCGATTTGATTTGACGGCTCTCATTATTTCAGAACGTTTTTCTTTTTCAAATACGTCCGCCATTTTTTTCTCCAAATGATAGATTAACGGGTTAATTCCTTTTCTAATGAAAAAATAAAATTTTTTATCTCCTGAAATACTTCTTTTTTCTTTGGCGAATTATGCAATTCATGAGCATACTCATCGTATATTTTACAAGTTATATTCTTATTCTCTTTACATAATTTTTCGCTGCTCGCAGCCGAGGTAATTTCGTCGTTTTTAGCATGTACAATTAATACTTTTTTATTTAAAAACTTTATCTTTTCAAATATTTCTTTTGAACTTTTTTCCAATTCATTGTAACATCTCGCAGATATAAAATAATGACTCAATTCGTCATTTCTTATCTTTTCTTTGGCTGTTTCATCATTCAACAATTTTTTTGATTGCAACTTTCTCTTTATAGTAAACTCGGGATAATACTTATTCGCTATATTTCCAATTATAGTTAAAAATATTCCCGGCTTTTGTTTCAATTCCAACCAAGGCGAGCTTATAATAAGTCCATCGATTTTTTCAGGACGCTCTATTCCATATCTTAAAGCAAGATTTCCTCCCATACTATGTCCAAAAATAAAAGTCAACTTTGGAAAAAAAATCTCTTGCATTTTTGAATAAGCTAAATCAATCGCTTTTAAATATTCTTGAATATTTTCTATATGACCTCTATTTCCATATGAAAGCCCATGACCTGGCAAATCAAAACTAAATACGCTTATGCCTTCTTCGCTTAAAAACTCGCATAACTCCTCGTGACGATTTGTATGTTCCCCCCAACCATGAATTAATAATAAAGAGATATTATAATTTTGAATTGGATAAAAAGCTTTAAAAAAAACGCTTTTATTGTCGGAAACAGATAAATACCCTTCTAATTTTTTCATATAATTTCTTTTTTATATATTTTCTAATTAATAATTAAAATAAATTTTTCTCATGAAACAAAAAATTTTTTTTGCCGCTATCGCTTTTTTTTCGAGCTATTGCTATCCTCAAACAAAATTAACATTAAACTGTTTTGACTTCAATGCCTTTAAAATAATAATAGGCGAATCCTTCGCAAACAACGAATCATATTCGTTTCTAAAAGATATTTGCGATTATACTGGAGGACGCATTTCAGGTTCCGAACAAAATAAAAAAGCTTTATCTTTATTGAAAAACAAACTAAACGCATTAAATATTACTAATTACTCTCAAACATTCACTTTCAAAACTTTTTTACGCGGCGAAGATTATGTTTATATCGTCTCTCCGATTGAAAGAAAATTGCGAGCAATAACATTAGGATATAACGATCTAACAAATGAAATTGAAACCGAAGCGGTTTACGCTAACTTGGCGCGAGAAGAAGATTTTCAAAAAGTCAATCCCAAAAATAAAGCTGTAATTGTCAATCAAGAATTTGGCTATTCAATAGATAAACTTACCAGATATGAACAAATTGCAATCGCTCATAAATTTGGAGCGGTCGCAATATTTTTTATTAACGACAAGCCAGGTTTCCAAGTTTTAGCGGGAGTTTCCAATTTTAATCAAGAAAAATCTTTAATTCCATCATTTTCATTAACTTATGAAGAAGGCAACTGGCTTAAAAGATTATGCGAAAATAAAGAAAAAGTAAAATTAAAATTTAAAGTTAACTCGAAAATAATTTCAACTCAAAGCGAAAATATTATCGCTCAAATTCCAGGAAGATCTAAATTAAAAATCGTAATAGGAGCTCATTTTGACTCCTGGGATTTGGGGCAAGGCGCAATAGATAATGGCTTAGGTTCGGCAATTTTATATGATGTTTGCAGAATTATTGCAAAACATTCAACTTCAAATTACTATACGCTCGAATTTGTTTGGTTTAATGCGGAAGAGCTTGGAATAATCGGCGCCCAAAAGTATGCGGAATGCTACGCCGACTCCGTAGCCTTAATGATAAATCTAGATATGCCAGGAATTCCTTATGGCATTAATATTATGGGATTCGATCATTTAGAAATTTATGCTAAAGAATTTGTTAAAATAGCCAATGGATTTAACTTTAACGAAACAATTGCTAATACTCCTTGGACTAACAGCGATCATTTCCCTTTTATCGAACGAGGAATACCAGCAATCACCTTTCTAACTAAATTAGAAGACATAGCTGTTAAGCATTATCATGATTATGGAGACACATTTGACAAAGCGAATAAATTTCAAATGAGCGTTGCCGTCGCAGCTATAGCATCATTTGCTTATTATATTGCAAATACGACTTTAACCTATAAAAAATTAAATAAAGGCGAAATTTTAGAAATGTTAAAAAAATATAAGTTAGATATTATGCTCAAAAAACAAAATCAATGGAAATTTTAAATTTAAGATTCTCCAGAATTTTAGAAATTAATTAAAACAAATAAGCAATAGATATCAGATTTGATAAAATCGCTAAAATTTCTTAAGAATTGAAAGCCCAATTATAGTTATTCTTTTTTTTTAGCCGCTAAAGCTATATATTTATCTGCTAATTTTTTATTTCCAACTTTTGCATAAACTTTGGACAATAATTCATAAATGTTTTTTTTGGACGATGCTTCTTTTAAACCAAACTTTAACGCGCTTAGAGTAACTTCTAAAGAAGGAAAAATGTTTGATATAAGAAATAGATTGGCTATTTGCTCGTATGGTTCGCTTCGCTTTTTGTCTACATTTATGCTCTTTAAATAAAAAGCGAAGGCTTTTTCAAAACCTTCGCTGTCGCATCTTGACTCAAATACTTTCCCTGTCCACAGATAAATATCAAATTTTAATTCAGGGAACTCGTTCGCAACCTTTTCGCAAAAAAAAATAACTTGTTCGTCGTTTAAATATTTATTTCCAATTATAGATTTATAAGCGTTTATATCTTTGCATTCACTTTCCACTAAAAATCTAAAAACGTCAAACAACTCATCAAAAGAACTAGCCAATTTTATTTTTTCATTAAAATCTTTTTTTTCCATTTTAGCGCTCAAAAAAAAGACGCTAAAATATAATATAATTTTTTGAATATTTAAAACTTCTATAAATTTTCTTTTATTTTTTGCAACTGTTCCTTAATTGGTTTAGCCAGATTTTTATCCAAAATTTTTAAGTCCGATTGCCAGCTTTTTAATTTTTCATCTAATTCTTTTACTAATTTTAAACCTTCGTCTGTAAGAGTAATTTCGCAAGCTCTTCTATCATAAGAGGCGGTTTTTCTTTCGACATATCCTTTTTTATATAACTTATCTATAAGTCTTGAGACATTCGAAGTTTTATCCAACATTCTTTTTTGAATTTCTATAACTTTTACAGGTTCGGGATGGTACAGTTCGATAATTTTCATTGAATAATATTGTTCTAATGAAACGCCTTTCTGCTTCAATTCTTTTTCGGTTACATATCTCAAATAATTAGCCAACTCGATTGAGTCGAAAATCATTTTTAATTTTTCGCTTAAAACTACTTCTTTTTCGCTTGAGGAAATTTTCATGCGCTCTTCCTTTCTTTTTATTTATTATTTATATATTAAATAATAATCTGTTAATATAAGTTCATTTTTATTATTATAAATTGATATAAGATTAAACTACTATTGCCAAAAATTATCCGAATTTTTTCATTTTTAAATATGCCGAAATTGAGCGATCGTAAGTTTTTTCTGTCTTTTCGTCAAAATAACAAGCTGGCAATTGCCCCTTGCTTATATGATACTCTATACATTCGCAACAGTATCCTTTTCTTGGACAAGGTTCGTAACTGCAATTACATTTAGATAAGTTCTTTTGAAGATTTTTACAGTTCATTTTTGCCTCTCTTTAAATTACGAATTAAAGATAATATATAATATTATTATCGAAACAATAAAAAAATATTTTAATATAATTGCGATTTGATTTTAAGACTTATCTATTGACGCTTTAAGTATTAAAAATGTTGCAATGAAAAAACAAGTTAAACGAATTTAATAATTTTTAATTTGTAGAATAATCATATTGCTTGAATTTAACGATAAACTTACTGCCCAAGCCTTTCTTGCTGTCGACTTTAATTTCGGCGTTATTTAAATCGCAATATTTTTTTACTAATGCCAAGCCCAAGCCATTTCCGTCGTATCTTCTTGTGTAACCAGTTTCTTCTTGTGAAAACGGCTCGAATAAATGAGGCATATATTCTTCCGAAATCCCTACGCCAGTATCGATAACTTCAACAGCAACATGTTGTTCGTCTTGTTTTAACCTAATTTGAATTTTCCCCTCGTTTGTAAATTTAACGGCATTATCAAGCAAATTGTCGAATATTTTTAAAACTGTAAAGGAATCGGCAAAAATTGTAGATTTATCGCATTCTTTTATCAATTCTATTTCTAAATCTTTTTCTTTTGCTCTATTTTTGTATTCATTATATAAAGATTGAATTATAGGATATAAGTCGACATATTCCAACTTAGCTTTATATGTGCCTAGTTTTATTTCAGACATGCTTAAAATTAAATCGACAGTTCTCATTATTCTTCTACCAGCGCTTTCTATTATTTCAAATGATTCTTTCAATTCGTCGTTTAAATATTCTC
>Ga0068706_1000158_pt1 | contig 33667 bp, 25 predicted proteins | sample YNPMSBMetaG_FD_65632 | JGI IMG/M metagenome (GOLD analysis project Ga0068706, IMG submission 65632) | Anoxygenic and chlorotrophic microbial mat microbial communities from Yellowstone National Park, USA - YNP MS-B MetaG | ecosystem: Environmental > Aquatic > Thermal springs > Hot (42-90C) >...
AAAATTAGAGCAAAAAGCCGATAAAATTGATATCAAACAGCTAATAGAGCGTAGCGACGAGAAATTTGAAAAAATTCAAAAAGATTTTCATACCCGTTTTGAAGCCCTTCAAAAAGAAATTAATCTACGCTTTGAGACCCTCCAAAAAGAAATGAATACTCGCTTTGAGGCAGTAAATACTCGTTTTGAAGCAATACAAAAAGAAATGAATGCGCGCTTTGAAGCTGTAAATGCACGTTTTGAGGCAATGCAAAAGGAAATGAATACCCGCTTTGAAGCTCTGCAGAAGGAAATGAATGCTCGTTTTGAAGCGATTGAAAAAAGATTTGCCACTTTACAATGGACCATAGGTATAGGTTTTACTGCTATATTCTTGATAATTTCCCTTTCCAACATTTTTAAAAATGTTTAAATTTGTTAAACCAATATTTTAAAATGCTCTTTTGCTTGATTTTTATTTAAGTAAACTAAACCCCATCTAAAAGTATCAATACTTAATGTAATCAATTCATCCTGAATTATTTGTTTCCATGCTGATTGCATTTCAGGGCTCCAATAAATGTCATCAAAAATAATAAATCCTCCATTTTTAAGATGATGCTTTAAAAAATTAAAATAACGAAGTGTAGCCTCGTAATTATGATTTCCATCTATAAACACTCCATCCCATTGAATATCAAAGTTCTTTTCTAAATAATTGTCAAAAGTATCTTGAATAAGTTCAGCTTTAAGTTGTAAATTGTTGATTAAATCTTTTGCTTTTAAATGTAAATTTTGAGAACCTTCAATACTAACTAATTGATAATCATCATGATAAATCTCTTGAAGTGCTTTTGCTATATAAGATGTTGAAAATCCAAGATTTGTTCCTAATTCTAAAAAAAATTTAGGTTGATGATGTTTTATGATACGATATAAAAATTCTCCCTCTTTTCTTTTTCTTGCAGAGCTTTTGGTAATTTCACCTAATTTTTTACAAATTACTCTTTTTTTTTGGTTATCAAACCCTGCGCCAAAATCTTCAATTTGAATTTCTTCTGTTGAACGCAGGTAATTTTTACGAATACCTTCAACTTTATTTCCAAATGAAGTAGGTTGATGCGGAAAAACCACTGTAACTAACTGGTAAACAAATGGAGAATGAATTTTCCATTTTGATTTTGCTTGAAAAAAAAATTTAATAAATTCTAAAATTCTCCATGAAAAGAGTTTAATTTTTGGGTAGCTCATCAATGGAATTAAGGACTTTTTCTTTTAAAGAATATTTAAACTCTTGTAGTTTTTCATAAAGTTTTTTGTCATGAGCTGCTAGGATTTGGGTAGCTAAGATAGCGGCATTAGCAGCTTGATTAAGAGCAACGGTTGCTACGGGAACGCCTTTTGGCATTTGTAGAATAGATAAAATGGAATCCCAACCATCTAATGAATGAGAAGATAAAATGGGCACTCCAATCACAGGTATATTAGTTAAAGAAGCAACCATACCGGGTAAGTGTGCTGCGCCCCCTGCTCCTGCAATTATGACCTTAATTCCTCTATTGTGTGCATTTTGGGCATATTCAAACATTCTTTCAGGGGTTCTGTGCGCCGAAACAATCGTCAATTCATAGCTTACCTCCATTTTCTTTAGAAATTCAGCAGCCTCTTTCATGACTTCATAATCTGATTTTGACCCCATTATGATGGATACCTCAATATTTTCCATGTTTTGGCAACAAAGTTAGTAATTTATTCAAAAAAAATTAAAAAGTAAGCAATCTTTTCAAACAAAAATGGTTGCCGTATAACCAGCAACCATATTAATTTTCAAAAATTTTGCTACAATAACTATCTGTAAACAACCAACTTCGCTACATGCGTTTGAGAAGGCGTTTCAATATTCACATAGTAAACACCGGAAGCAAGACTGCCAATAGGTACTTCAGGTTAGTATGCATCAAACATTTATTCACATCTAAGAAAATCTTGCTTATACGATGTTGATAGATTTTTTTTAATTAAAAATTTGATTTACAGTAAATTATTTAAGAAAGGATTTAAGAAGGTTTCTTTCATAATGAAAGGATTTACTTTTGTTATTTAAATGAAAAGGAAAGTTGCTGTACTTGGAGCTTCTGAAGATACCAGTGCCTATAGCCATAAAGCAGTTCAATTACTACTAAATAAAGGTTATGATGTCATTGCTATCGGAAAAAATCCCGGTAAAATTGGAAGTTTGCCTATTCATACGCCTGAATTTATCAAAAGTTGCTCTGATGTGGATACCGTTACTCTATACTTAAATCCATGTAATCAAATTCCTTATTATGAATGGATAACCAACATAAAACCTCAAAAAGTCGTTTTTAATCCAGGTGCAGAAAATCCTGAACTACAAAAAATCTTAGATAAACATCAAATTCCTTATGTCAACGCTTGTAGTTTAGTCCTTTTAAACCTCAACCAATTTTAGTATGAAAAACATAAACCTTCTTATAGTAGCAATTACATTCATCTTTACTTTGGGGTATCACCTGAAAGGCCAAAACTTTGATAAACTCAAAACAATTCAAAAAGAATTAGACCAAGACTACGAGTATTATGCCAAAGCAGACCCCAAAAATATTGGTGCAAAAAGACTTGCGGGCAAAATAGGTATCTTAGACCAAGGCATCACCGTTCTTATTCAAAAAAAAGATGCTACAACTTTTGAGGATGTAGTGGCTCTTACCGAAGATTTGATTCAAGAAGCTCAAAAGTATAATTCTGCAAAAGCCCAAAATACCCAAAAAATTGCAAAAAATCTACTTTCTGAACTTCAATCATTAGGTAAAAATTTAGGCTTCCTATCTCAAAATAATGACAATTCCAAAGCAAAAAAAGACCAAAAGGTACTTAAAAATAATAACAATCAAACTGTACAAAACACAAAAGATTCCCTAAATACAACTGAATTAAATGAAACAAAACCCGAAGAAACGGATAACGAAAATGCGGATAATCAAGAAAATAATAATACAGAGAGCCCAAAAAAAGAAATCAAAATTTACGAGGAACCTTACCATGAACCCGCAGATTTATCTCTCGTTTATGCAGCTATTGCCCTGTTACTTGTAATGGTGTTAGTTATGTGGTTTAGCCTGAATAACGCAATCAAAAAAATGGCTCAAGAAATGCGTAACCGCTTCAAAGAACACGACAGGGAAATTGAAGGGCTAGAAAAAATCATTGTCAATGGCTCTATGCAAACCGCTCAACTTACCAACTTTAAAGAAGAAGTAGAAAAACGTTTTGATTCCCTTGATAGATCTACCACTATGCTTTTGATGGAAGCTGAAAAAAGATTATCTAACGCAGAAAATGATATCAAACTCTTAGACAAAGCTAAACTGGATATCGTTCAATTTGAAGCCTTTAAAAAAGAATTAAATTTTTTTGTTACCAAAGAGCATTTTGACCATTCTCTCCGTAACTTACATGAAAAAATAACCCAAACCGAAAAAACATTCAAAACGAACGCAATTATTAACACCGTTATTACCACAAAATTAACCCATCACTACGACGAACATAAAATCCAAATCATTGAAGCTTTAGAAGAACTCAAAAGAAAAACAACTTATCTAACTTTAAAAGAACTCATTGATACTCAATTACCTTTATTACATACCTCCAAAACCTTAGACGATTGCAACATCACTGCAATTTCAAAAATTGTTCAATTAGCTTTTGTAGCTTCTTATAACGAAAACCTCGTTAATCCTTACGAAAAACTGACCCAAGCTTTACGCTTAGAAGGTATAGACATTGAAGACAACCTTATCGGTAGAGCCGCTCTCTCTGAATTTAACGCCGAAAACATCCCCATAAACGAATACCTCACATCGCCACGCTTCAGAACCTCTGATTACCCTAATTTCATTGCTACCAAATATGAAATTGAAAATAACCCGCTTTTTCACACTGCTTTGCCTAACACGGTTCTTTTCATCTTGTCCCCAACTGTATTTAGCAGCAGACAGGGCACCAAACAACTAATCAAAAAAGGCGAGTACGTTATAAAATCTTAATCTTGCATACCCCCATATCCCTTCCCAACAATCAATTTTTTATAAAATTTTACCTTCTTTTTCTACTGAAAAATTTTTTGCTTCAAAAAAATTACGAAATTTGTAGCTCAATTAAACCATAGCGATGGATAACTTAAATTTCGTAAATACATCCGAATCAATTTTTATAGAAGGACTCTACCAAGACTATCTCAAAAATCCTGAGTTAGTTGATGTAAGTTGGAGAAGGTTTTTTGAAGGTTTTGAATTAGGCTCAAAACATTATCCCAAAAATGGAAAAACCCAAACATCTCAAGTTTCAATACCGGCCTCATCAGAACAACTTCAAAAAGAACTTAAAGTTTTAGACCTAATCAATGCATACCGCTCTCGTGGGCATTTATTTGCAAAAACTAACCCCATTCTTCCTGGTAAAGCTTATAAACCTACCCTAGACATAGAAAACTTTGGGCTTGATGCTGAAGATTTGAACAAGCCTTTTTTTGCAGGTTGTGAAATTGGATTACCCAACGCAACCCTCAAAGAAATAATAGAGTTCCTTCAAAAAACTTACTGCGGTCATATCGGCGCTGAATTTCGGTATATTCGTCACCCGGAAATTCTTCAATGGCTCCAAAGCCGAATGGAAAGTTCTCAAAATACGCCCAAATATTCCAAAGAAGAAAAATTATTCATCATGAAAATGCTCGGTAAAGCTCATCTTTTTGAAATCTTCCTCCATAAAAAATTTGTCGGGCAAAAAAGATTTTCCCTAGAAGGTGGCGAAGCTCTTATCCCCGCTTTAGAAATGACCCTTGAACGCGGCGCTGAATTAGGTATCAAAGAATTTATTTTAGGAATGGCTCACAGAGGTCGCTTGAACGTCCTTACCAATATCATGCATAAACCTTACGAATTAGTTTTTGGGGAATTCCAAGATAAAGGTATTAGCGACGAAATCTTTGATGGTGATGTCAAATATCATATGGGCTTCAGTGATGACCCCATCCTCGGCAATGGTCTACAAGTACATCTATCCATGGCCCCCAATCCTTCTCACTTAGAAGCCGTAAACCCTGTTGTCTTAGGTATGACCCGCGCTAAAATGGATGAACTCTACCGTGGTGATGAAAATGCTATTTGTCCTATCCTGATACATGGGGATGCTTCTATCGCAGGGCAAGGAATCGTGTATGAAGTTCAACAAATGAGCCTGCTAGAAGGATATCGTGTCGGTGGTACTGTTCACCTGATTATCAATAACCAAATAGGTTTTACTACTGATGCCAAAGACGCGCGCTCTTCAACTTACTGTACAGATATAGCAAAAGTTACACTTTCTCCTGTTTTCCATGTCAATGGGGATGACCCCGAGGCAGTCGCTTTTGTCACTAAATTAGCGATGGAGTTCCGTCAAACTTTCCACCGTGATGTATTTATTGATATCCTCTGCTACCGCAAATACGGTCATAATGAAGGTGATGAGCCCCGCTTTACTCAACCTATTATGTACAACGCAATTGATAAACACCCTAATCCCTGGAAAATCTATACTGAAAGACTTAAAAATGAAGGCATTGTAAATCAACAAGATATAGAAAATTTTGAGAATGAAGTCAATCAATTGATGCAAGAACAGTTTGAAGCAGCAAAATCCAAAGAAGATATCCAAATTGATAGCACTCCCCGACGATACTGGAAAGGTATCAAAGTATACGATGATGAAATTTTAGAGCCTAACCCTGATACCACTGTAACGGTTGAGTTTTTTAAATCCGTAGCTGATAAAATCACTAAAATTCCTGAAGGTTTTCAACCTCATAAAACCGTTGCTCAGCTTTATGCTAATCGTAAAAAAATGGTTTTTGAAACCAACAAAATAGACTGGGGCATGGGCGAAATCATGGCATATGCTACTTTGTTAACCGAAGGCTATGACGTCCGAATTTCAGGGCAAGATGTCAGAAGAGGTACTTTCTCTCATAGACATGCCTACATTGTGGATGTTGTTACCAATGAGTATTATACTCCTTTAGCCAATTTAAGCGAAACGGGCAGTTTTTATTGTTATAATTCATTGCTATCAGAATTTGGAGTATTAGGATTTGAATACGGTTACGCTTCTTCTTTGCCTTATGTACTGACCGTTTGGGAAGCCCAATTCGGTGATTTTGTTAATGGTGCTCAAATTATTATTGACCAATTTCTTTCCGCTGCGAAATCTAAATGGCGCAGACTCAATGGTTTAGTCATGTTACTGCCGCATGGCTACGAAGGACAAGGTCCCGAGCATTCTTCTTGTCGTTACGAACGTTTTCTTAATCTTTGTGCCCAAAACAATATGTATGTTTGTAATTTTACGACCCCCGCTAACCTCTTCCACGCTCTTAGAAGACAAATTCACAGCGAGTACCGAAGACCTCTTATTGTGGCTACGCCAAAATCATTATTAAGATTACCGCAATGTTATTCAACCATAGAAGATTTCACTCAAAAAGGGCTTCAGGAAGTAATTGATGATAACGTCAATCCACAAAAAGTTGAAAGAGTACTCTTTTGTACGGGCAAAATTTTCTACGATTTAGACAAATACCGCAAGCAATTTCAAATAGAAAACATAGCGATTGTCCGTGTGGAGCAGTTATATCCAATCCCAATGAAAGAAATCAGTACGGTTTTGGATAAATATAATAAAGCGAAGGAATGGTTTTGGGTACAAGAAGAACCTGAAAACATGGGAGCATGGCCTTTTTATGTACGAAAATTCAGAAAACACGCACTTGAAGTTATCAGTAGAAAAGAGTCCGCCAGCCCCGCAACAGGCTCTCCCAAACAACATATTTCTCAACAAAATTACCTTATCAAAAAAGCTTTGAATTTACCCAAAGAAACAGAACTCAAATAATATGAAGCTTGCACATACCTTTCCAACTGCTTAGGCTATTTTCCTAATAGTTTTTTTTGTCTTTCAAAACAATAAATTTTTTCAAATTGCCACGAATGCAGGAATAAATTGTGGCTAAAACTTAAATTGTAAGAATTTCTTACATAACAAACTCTTTAAACAAATCACCGATTTAAACTTATTGAAATTCACTTGATTAAAGTAAATTTTTTCTAATGAATGCCCTTTTGGGTTAATATTTAAAAAAAGGTATGGATACACAAAATTTTTGTTCATTATTTCAGATGAATGATTTAATTTTGCGGTTCAAAAAGTTACATAAAAAATGTCAAAAAGACCCATATCAGTAGCATACGGAGATGGCATCGGTCCTGAAATTATGGAAGCGACGCTAAAAATATTAGAGGCAGCAAATGCTCAAATTGAACCCGAAATCATCGAAATAGGAGAAAAAAAATACTTGCAAGGCTGTGGCTCCGGTATAGATGAAAAAGCATGGGAAAGCTTAAATAGAACGAAAGTTTTCTTAAAAGCCCCTATTACAACTCCACAAGGTGGTGGATACAAAAGTTTAAATGTTACCATACGAAAAACCCTCGGGCTTTACGCTAATGTACGCCCTTGTACTTCTTACCATCCTATTATCCCAACCAAAAACCCCGTCATGGATTTGGTAATTATTCGTGAAAACGAAGAAGATACTTATGCAGGTATTGAACATCAACAAACTCAGGAAGTTGTTCAATGCTTAAAGTTGATTACTAAACCTGGCTCTGAAAAAATTATTCGCTTTGCTTTTGAGTATGCACGAGCTTATAACCGTAAAAAGGTTTCTTGCTTCTCAAAAGATAATATCATGAAAATGACAGACGGGCTATTTCATAAAATTTTTGACGAAGTGGCAAAAGAATACCCTGATATTCAAACAGACCACTACATCATAGACATAGGTTCTGCCAGGTTAGCAGACACACCCGAGCGTTTTGATGTCATTGTAACTGAAAATCTTTATGGAGATATTATTTCTGATATCGCTGCCCAAATCACTGGTTCTGTGGGGTTAGGAGGTTCTGCTAATATAGGGCAGGATTTTGCGATGTTTGAAGCTGTTCATGGTTCGGCACCAGATATTGCAGGTAAAAACATTGCTAACCCGTCTGGGCTTTTGTCAGCCGCTATTCAAATGTTAGTATACATCGGGCAACCTGAATGTGCAACTAATATTCACAATGCATGGCTCAAAACACTTGAAGAGGGAATTTTAACCGCTGATTTATTTGTAGAAGGCATTCATAAAAAGAAAGTCAGTACTACTGATTTTGCTCAAGCTGTTATCAACCATTTAGGTCAAAAACCGTCTATTCTAAAGCCCGTATCTTACGCAAGCAGCGTCACAAAAATTGAAGGAAAGTATACAATGACTGCAAAAGCTAAAAAGGAATTAGTAGGAGTAGATGTATTTTTACATTGGGATGATGCCAACCGAGATGCCAATGTTTTAGGGAAAATCTTAGAAAATATTTCCACTCAAAACATCAAATTTCAAAAGATTTCTAATAGAGGCACCAAAGTTTATCCTAACGGAAACCCCGCAACTTTTTGTACTGACCACTGGCGTTGCCGCTTTGCAACGGACAATTTCCAAGCAAAAGCTTCTTATCAAGAAGTTTTAGAGTTACTACAAAAAATAACTGACCACCATTTAGAAATCATAAAGACAGAAAATCTCTATACTTTTGATGGTAAATTAGGCTTTTCTGTATTACAAGGAGAATAAAATTATAGCTTTTCTCCCGCTGTTATTTCAAAATCAAGTGTATTTTCTTGGGGAGGTTTTTTGCATACGTAATTAACGTTATAAACACAAAAAGGATGATAAGCATAGTTAAAATCAAGAGTAACTTCTGGCTTTTGTGAATAGGAGATATTCAGGTAACGACCGCCACCGTAGGTAGAAATTCCAGAAGTTTTATCTTTGAAAGGTAAAAACAAGGCATTCTTAAGTTCTGTATTTTCCCAAAAAACGGTTAAAGTATAACTTTTATTTTGGTATGTAAACTGAACGTATCCAGCTTTTTCGGGATTTGAACTATCATTTTGTGGAATAAATTTTGCATTGAAAATCCATTTTTCATCTATTGGAAAATAATTTAACCCTTTGAAAGTAGATTTTATAGAATCGGGTATAGGGGAATCAGGCATATTTTTAAAATAAAAATCTTTTTCTTTACGAAAATTTAATAATTCTCTTTGGTAGGGCGTCATATCTACGCACCCTATCAAAAGTAATAAACCACAAATTACTTTGTTCATGCATCCACTAAGTTAGAAATCACAAAATCATAATCATAATTTTTTTCTAAGTATTTACGAAACTGACTTTCAGATAAATTTTTGATTTCAGTTTCAGGATTATATAAATCATCCGTAAAAATTTCGGAATATTTCACAAATTCTTCATCATCGTGGTTATAAGAGAACTCTATAAAACCTTGAGCGGTTTCTGTATCTCTGAAAATTTTACCATTTTTAATTAATTCTACAATTTCTTTGGATTCCTCGCTACTCATATCCCATCAGTTTAAAAGAAAAAGAACAAGATAATGCAAATATAATTTTTTTTGTATTTCAATTTACGGAGAGGTATAAAATGTTTAAAATTAAAATAAATTATGTTGATAAATGGGAAGAATAATAAAGAAAGTTGTTCCTTCGTTTTCTTTGGAAATGAAGGAAATTTTGCCGTCATGGGCATCGATAATCGTTTTACACATGGCTAAGCCTAACCCCATACCCGAGGTTTTAGTAGAAAAATTGGGTTCAAAAATTTTATTTTGATAATTTTCAGGGATTCCAACACCATTATCTTTAACAAGAATTTCAACCGTATTTTCGTGAATAGAACAAGAAATTTCAATTTTTCCGTATTTATTCATTGCTTGCAGGGAATTTTTAATTAAATTGATAAACACACGGGTAATTTGTTCTGCATCCGCATAAATATAAATATCTTCCTTAGGAATAGAAACAATAACTTCCGCTTCATCCACAAATTGATATAACTGAGCAATTTCTTGAAGTAAATTTTTCAGGGAAATAGGTTGCTTGTTACCTTCAGGCATTTTCGCAAAATTAGAAAAAGAATTAGCAATATGGGTCAACGCATCTATTTGAGTGAGAATGGTTTTTCCTATTTTCTGAACTAAATCATAAGAAGGATTACTTGCATCCACTTTTTTCAAGAGCATTTGCATGCTAAGTTTCATCGGTGTTAAAGGATTTTTGATTTCATGAGCTACTTGCCTTGCCATTGTTCGCCAAGCACCTTCTCTTTCACTTTTAGCCAATTTCTGTTCTGATTCATATAACTGCTTGACCATCTGATTATAAGTACGAATTAACTCACCAATTTCATCTTTACTTGACCATTCGATAGGCTCGTTAGTACTGCCCAATTGCAATTTTCTAAGTTTTTCACTTAAAATTTTTAGAGGCTGTGTAATAGTAGAAGATGTAAACAAACCAAATAAAATAGTAACCAAAATCAGAACGATATACAAATTAATTAAATATGCCAAAAATTGACGTATTTGAGCATTTAATAAATCTTGTTTTGCTAAATAAGGCACATTCAAAAAACCAACGATTTTATAATTTTTGTCTATCAAAGGAACGTATGCAGAGAGGTATTCCAAATTACCTACATTTTCTTTTTGTATGATTTCAGACTGAAAACCGTTCTGAAAGTTTTGATAAACAAAAGGGTTCATCCTTTCAGAGATGATGTCTGTTAAAAAAATACGAGGTAAAGTAGAATTCATGATTTTACCATGGCTATCAAAAACGTTGATGTCCACATCAAGCAGATCTGAATAGTAATTAAGTGTTTCGTGGTTTATAAAATTCTCTGATGGAGTTATCGTATTTTGAAATAGTTTTTCTTCTAAATGATTAGCTAAATGCTTAATGTTTTCTTTGAGTTCTAGTTCAATTTGAGTTTGAAAGAAATTACGGAATAAAGGGGTTATCAATAAAGAAAAAATAACAATTGGAAGTAAACTAATTAAAAGAAAGTACGTCTGAATGCGAGAAGCTAAACTGTTAAAAAGTTTAGAGAAATTCCACTGAACCAATAATTTAAGAAATTTGGGGATGCTCAAAATCAAGTAAATAAGTGAAAAAATGTAAAAAAGTATAGTAAAAGAGGTTAACTTAGAAAAAAAAGTACGAGTTGGAGCTTTAAGAATGATGGCACGGTTTTCAGAAATTTTATGAAAATATACCCAATTTTTTTTTTGGTTTTTTAATTCCTGAATAACGATATCTGGGGTTAAATACAACGGAAAAACCGTATTTCCAATTTTATTAATAAGTACATTTTTATGATAAAGCCCTATTTCATAACCCTTTGGAAGTTTTAATTTTTGTTTGATATTTTCATCCAACAGTAACTGAGGATAAAGTTTTTGCCCGAAATGTGTTTTCGGATAAAATTCAATTTCAAAACGTAAACTACCAAGCTCTTCCGAGAATAAATAAAATTTTGCTAAGTACACATATTCGTAGAAAGTTCGTTTATTAGTAGCAAATTTCAAATTTTCAGAAAGTGTTTTTTCTAAACGTTCCGTGACCAAAGGCTGCTGTTCAAGTTGGTCATCTAAGCGATTATGATTGTAGTCATACACAAAAATTTTAAAATCATAACTTTTAAAATTAGGGATTAAATGTTGTGTGGTAAGTCGGTTGATAATATATTTAACTTTTTCATAGGTATTGATATCAGATTTTTCTATGTAGAGAAGGGATTTATCAGATTTAACATTTTCTAAGAAATCATTGAAAGTAAATTCCATGACTAAATCACGAGGGTCAGAAAAAGTACGAGTGATTTTTTCCAAATTAGCCCAAGTAGATTTCTCAAAACTTTTAGATAAAGCTAAATTCATGATGGAAGCTAATGCTGTAATTAACAGAAATACTGAAAAATAATTTGATTTATCTTGTAATCTTAAATGATAAATTAGGCTGATAAAAAAAATAAGTGTTAATAAATGATAAATGTCAAAAAAATCATTTTTAAGAGGTAACAAAAAGTAACAAGCAAAAATGAATATTCCATAGCCAAAAAATAAGTACAAATATTTTCGTTTAATGTTGATATCATTGATAAGGTTACGACTTAAAAAAATCAGAGCATCAAAAATAAAATATAAAATCAGCAAGGCTAAGGATTGATTAAGGAGTAAGATACTTGAATTAGCATCAATTTCAAAAATATCAGTAAATTCAAAGTAAACTAATGAATTTTCAATGAATAACTGAAATAAAGAAAAAAAAGCAAAAAATAAAGTGTAAGAAATAAGAGCAAATATGATATGTAAAATAATGACTAACAGGTTGTTAATTTTTAATTTGAATGGCAGATTTATAAGCCATAGGTACCATCGATAAGTTAAAAAAGCTAATAAAACCACATTCAGGGTTAGGTCACCGAGTGAAGGGTTCCATTCGTTAATAGCTAAGATTTGAGAAGAAAACAAAGGAATTTGAACATAATTATAAGGTAAATGAAAATAAATTAAAAAGAGCCTAAAAATAATGATTCCGATTGTGAACGCTAGTTCATTTTGCCAAAAAGGAATAGGATATTGAATAACCCAAAACAATAAAAAAAATACTCCACTAACAAAGCCAAGTAAAACCACCGTCAATTTGATTTCATAACGGAGGGGCTCAGCATCTAACATCCTTAAACTTAACAGAAATTCGCCCTGTTTTCCGTAATAATTTATTCCTGATTGAAATTTATTTCTGCTTACCTGATGTATTTCTAACAAATCAGAACTCAGGTTTGAAGAAAAAAAGTAGGTCCTTAAATGCTCGTTTTTAATAGGATACTTAACTGCTAATGGTATAAGCCCTAAAAAAATTTCTTTTTTTGTGTAGTAAGGAATTACATAAAAAAATTTATCTTTTTCCTGATAAACAAATGGTTCTTTTATTTTTTTACGAAATATTTCGTTAGATGGAATAAAAAAATTATCTGACCAATATTTTAATGTATAATCAGGTTTATATGATAAAACTAAAAAAAAGTACTGATGAACTGAAAAAGGCTTTTTATTCCATGAATTGCTTAGTTCTTGTATTTTTTTTTCACAATTTAAGATAGTTTTTTGAAGTTCTTGATTGACTTGGGCTTCATATTTCTTAAAGTAAACTGAATTGGGTGTTGTATAATCCCAATAAAAAAGGATTATAGCAAAAAATAGAGAAGTTAATGCAATAATTACATATATTTTTTTAAAATTAACTTGGTTCACGAGATACGCTGCAAAGTTAAAACTCTATTTATTAAAATTTTCAAACAATTTTGCGGAACTCCATAAAGTGGCAAAGTGAGATTTTAAAAATTTTTGCCATGTAGCCCATAGTTTTAACTGATTACTTAAAAGGATATTTTCACGAATAATTAAATTCAATACATTACTTTCTCCGATTTGGAAGCGTTGAAATTCTCCATCATAAAGTCTTTGGTAATTCTTAATAGCAGTTTGGATATCCAAAAGTTGTTCTTGGAAAAGTAAGAAATTGTTATAGTAAGCTAAAAATTTATTTTTGAGTTCTAAACGTTTTAAGGCAAGCGAAAAATCATTTTCTTGAATTTTTATATTAGCAAAACCTAAATCAGCTCGTTCTTTTCTTAAAAATATTGGGAAAGAGAATTTAATTCCTGCCTTATATGATTCATAGAGCCTATATTTTTCAAAATCATTCCATTGAGAGGGGTAACGAAGAAAGTTATATTCAGCCACCAACTTAGGCATTAATTTAGATAATTTCAATTTTCTTTCAAGCTGGAGTTGCAGAGCTTTGGCTTGATATTTGAGAATGGCAGGATGCTCTTCTATCCAATCTAGAGTATTTTGGATTGGGAAAATAGTAATAGAATCAATAGGTTCAGGGATAAAGTTATCGGGGATTTCTAACGGAGTCATATTTTCATTCCACAAAAAATTAGAAACCGCATAACGTGCATTATTTAAGAATACAAGATTTTCACGGGCTTCAATTTGCCTGTTAATCAGGTTATTAAAAGCATCTGTGGTATCTAATTCAGAGGCGAAGCCATTTTCAAACTGAGAAAGAATAAATTCACGGCGTTTTTCAGCGATATTGATAATAGCTTGATATTGAAGACTTTGACTATAAGCAAGTGCCCAATCTAAGTAGGCTAAGGCAGCATCATAAATTAAATCGTTCAAAATCAATAACCTATCCGCATTAGCCATTTTATCCATTTGCCTAGCAATTAGAACAGCATTTCTACGCGCATCAATGATAAGGGATTGAGTGAGAGGTACAGAGATACCGAGCCCGAACAGCCCTTCTTGTGGAGTAGAATGTTCAGGGGCAATTTTTGTACCGATATTTCTTTCCCAAGAGGTTTTTAAATCTGCGTTCCACCATAAAGGAATTGAGAATTCAGCTAATTGATTGAAATAATAGTTTTTGTTATTAAAAGTTTTGATTTTGTTTTGGTAATTCAATTGAGGGTCATAATTTCCTTTGGCTTCTCTTATATAGAGGCTTCCCCTTTGGGATTGTAGATTAGCCGTTTTTGCAATCGGATGAAAATTCAAAACATAATCCATAAATTCTGAGAAGGTTAACACAGTTTGAGCTTTTAAAAAGGAAAAAATACATAAAAAGAAAAATAGGGCTTGGTTCATAGTTTATTTGTTATTGGTTTCTTTATCTTTTTTAGACTTAATTTTTAAATCATTTTTGGAGGGGTCATAGAAGTTAGGAGGGAAGCCATTGAAAATACGCCAAAGTTCCCACCAAATAGGAACATCATTAAGCATAGTCCAGGTAACTGCACCGGAACCTACTTTTAGGGTTTTTGGCCAGGGTTGGTCTGATGAATCTGGAACAACTAAAACTCTAAATTTACCTTCTTTATTGACGATTTGGTCATAAGTAAAAATTTTGCCGCCAAAAGTACCAAAAGAAGCATTAGGCCATCCCGAAAAGACAAATGCAGGCCATCCATCAAATTGAATACGTACTTTGGCATTTTCTACAATCAAGGGAATATCATAAACACTAACAAACATTTCAATAGCAGGTTGATAGTCAAGTGGTAAAATTGCTAATAAAGGTTCACCTTCTTTGATAATTTCTCCGATACCGGTTTTATATAGTTCGGAAATATAACCATCCTGGGGGCAGAGAATGTAATAATTCGCTTGACGCAATTCATAGTTAGTAAGTTGATTTTTGAGTTTAGCAATTTCGGCTTGTGCCTGTAATTTATCTGAAATAGCCGATTGTTTTTCGGACTCAGCTTTAAATAAATCTTTGTTGTATTGAGCACGCAAGGAGCTTAGTTCTATGATAGCATTTTGAAGTTCATTACGACTTTGTAGAAGTTTATTAGATTGAGCAATAACCTTAGATTGTGCTTCACGGTATTTGAGTCGGCGAGTTTCTAAATCATTTAAAGAAACAATGCCTTGTTTATAAAGTTGTTCTTGTCTTTGAAGACGTTCAAAAGCAACTTGTGAATCTAATTCCACGGCTTTCAAATCCGCAGAATCCGAAGCAACTTTCATGTAAGCTTGTTGTACTTTATTTTCAGCTTGTTGAAGTTTAAAACCTAGCCCTTGGCTTATCATTTGGATTTGATTTTCATAGAATTGGATTTTATTTTCGTAAGCAACCAAAGCGGCTTCTTTAGCTTGAAGCTGTTGCCGAGTTCTTTCTAGCAAGGCGGGGTCCCAATAAGCATCTTTCACTTCTGCTAAATGTACTAATGTATCTCCTTTTTTCACTTTTTGACCTTCACGAACGTACCAATCCGTAATTCTGCCACCTACAATAGCATTAACGGTTTGTGGTTTTTGGTTAGGATACAAAGCGGTAACTTTGCCCGTACCTTCAATCGTTTGGGTCCATGGCATGAATAAAAGTAAACATCCGAGTAAAGATACTATAATAAAAAATCTAATCATTTTCATGCCCAACTCGGCTTTATAAATCTGTTCAAAAGATTTATACTCTGCCGGGTTCACTAAAACTTCGTTATCGTTATCAGAAATATTGAGCATGGCTTAATAATAAAAAATTTCATTATAATAAGGCTTTTGTTGAATATCATGGTAAGTACCTTCTTCCAAGATTTGTCCGTCTTTCATGACGATAATTCTATCGCAAGCTTTTGCAATTTCAGGGTTACGAGTAACGATGATTAACGTCCAATTATGAGCAGGGTTCACTAAGGTATTGATGATTTTTTGAGTATCGTGGTAATCAAAACCGTAGATAATGTCATCCATGACGAGCAAGCGAGGTTTTTCAGCAAAACTACGTGCCAAAATAATTTTTCTGAGGAAAGAGCTTGGAAATCTTTTATCATTAGCTTGTAATTCGGTATCAAAACCGAGTGGTAATTTTGAGACGGATTCCGTAAGACCGACAGCATCTGCTGCCCAAAGCATTAAATCACGTGATACTTCATCTTTGGAAAGCCAAATATTTTCTTCAATGGTACCATGAAAAATAATTTCTTGCGAAAGCGTATCTCCGATATGTTCACGTAAGCTAGTTCTATCTAAAACGTGAAATGGATTATCATTATAACTAATAACTCCTTGATAATCATCAACAATACCTGCAATTAGGGTGATAAGTGTGGTTTTTCCGGAACCTGAGAAACCGGCAATGCATACTTTTTCATTCGGTTGTATATCTAAGTTAATGCCTTTGATGGCTTCAAAATCAGCAAAAGGATGTTTGTAGTGTAAATTTCTGATGGTTAACTTCATACCTTTTCCGGTATCAATATCTTGAAATTTTACGCCACCTATGGGCTCCATTGGTATATCCGTAAGATAACCTATTTTATCAAGCGCTGTAAGCACATCATAAATGACTTCTAAGGAAGTAATTAACTTTTCGGTAGAACTCATTACTAAAATAATCACAATTTCAGAAGCAACAAATTGTGCAACATTTATTTCCTTGCTTATGACTAAAAAGGAACCTAAGACCAATAAACCTACGGTAACAATGACTTTAAAAACTACAATCGTAGAATATTGAAAGGCTAGTATTTTGAAGTGTTTGGTTCTGTATTCTAAGTATTTTTGGGTTAATCTGTCGGTTTTATCCATAGCAAAGAGTGGTTCACCTGCTAATTTAAAGGTTTCTAAGGCTCTTGCTAACTCTTCTAACCAGTATACAATTTCGTATTTATATTTTGATTCTTTGATAGATGAAGCTAAGCCTAATGGACCCGAAAAATATATAATAGAAACTAAAATTAAAAGCAAGAAAAAACCAAAAAATACAAATAAAGAATGATAAAATCCTAATAAAACTAAACCAAAAAGAATTTGTAAAACGGAGGTAGAAAAATCCATCAGAATTTTAGATAAACCTTTTTGGACAGTCAGAATATCAAAAAAACGATTGACTAGCTCGGGGGGATAATATTGATAAAGGTTATCTAGGCGCATTCTTGGAATACGGTAAGCAAATTCTAAGGCGGCACGTGTAAAAATACGCTGTTGCATTTTTTCTAATAATTGCATCTGGAAATAATTCGTGATGCCATATAATGTAATTCCGAGAACTGTAAACAAAATTAAAGCAACCCAGGTTGTGTTGATACGACCGCTAGAAATTAGCCCTATAATAGCTTGAACGCCAAGTGGTAAAGTTAGGTTCAGCCCCCCTAAAAATATAGCATAGGTATAAAGTTTATAAACAATATCAATATCAACGAGTACTAAACGAATAAATCGCTCTATCGGTTTAATTAGGTTGGGTTGTTCTGCCATTTATAAAACCACGCAAATATAAGTTAATTGTTAATTTAAAACTCAAAAAGATGAAAAGGAAAATGTTATAATATAGCGATTTTTTGAATACTTGTATTTTTGCCTTGTTCATCGGAAATCAAAATAAGATAAATCCCGGGTTCAACGGTTTTCCCTAAAATATCTTTTCTATCCCATACAGCTTGCCCGCCTAAGGATTTTAATTCTTTGACTAATCTGCCGTCAATAGTTGTAATTTTAACAATAGAGTTGGCCACCATATTACGGATGGTTACATACCCATCAAATTCTTTTTTAACGGGGTTAGGAAAAACTAAAACGTTTTGAGTAGTTTCAAGGGCATCGGTAGCGTCTCCCATGTAGCTTACAATACCTTGACTAGTTGCAAAAAATACTTCCCCCGTAGAAGGTTCAATAGCTATGTCATTGACGGTATTAGAAATCAAAGGGCTATTAGTTTCATTGAAATGATAAATAAGTTCTGTGCCTTCAGCATTGACTAAGTACACACCGTTATCCGTACCGAGCCATTTTCTATTGGCACCATCCACCGCAATAGATTTAACCGTTTCATCACGTAGTAAACAAAAACCTTCTATATAAGGACAAGTTGCATCCGATAAATTAGAATTGTCAAAAATATTTCCGGGGTTATAAAAAACATTTACACCTTTATTAGTGCCTACCCAAATGTTTCCGCCTAAATCTTTAGCCATAGAATAAACAAATTCACTGGAAAGATTTCCTTTACTAAAACCGGTTCCAATATATCTCACGCGGTCATCGTTAGTTAAGTTGGGAGTATTTTGGTCATCAAAAACGTAAATTCCGTAGTTATCTGCTAAAATCCATTTTTGGTCAAAATCATCAATCAGGATTTGAGAAATTCTAGTTTGATTTCCGAATAAAGAGGCAGAAAAGGTATACCATTTACCGTCAGTAGTAAGCACGGCTAACGGACGACTGGCTGCATAGGTAGTAAACCAAAAATTGCCTTTTTTATCTTTTGCAACTCCTGAAACACGTATATCTGTATAACCGTTACCTGTTGAAGTAGTGCCCACTAAACCTGTATTATCATTGTAATAAGCACCCGTAAGTTGACCGTGCTTTAAAGTACAATAACCCGTTCCCCAAGAACCGATGTAAGCCGTTTGAGTAGATTTATCGTAATAGGCAGTAGCTAAGTCTCTATTAGCTCGTAAAGAATCTAATTTTTTGTTGATTACATTCAAGATATTCCATTTTCTTTCGGTTAAGTCCAGGTAGTAAATGCCATGATATGAATAAGAAGGAACTTTGGCATCTCCATACCCCAACGGAGCTACATATAATTCTCCATAGCCCGCTTCAATTTGGTTACAATAATTATTGGGAGGGGATTCAGGAAGAACAGGATATACACTCCATTCGTCTAACAAAAATAAACCTTGATTAGCATCTACTTGCACTGCATAGTATAAATCTTCTGAAACACAGGTAGCTACGACTGCATCGCCATATCTTTCAGCAAATAAAGTATCGTTCAAATAAATAAAAGAATTTCCGGAAGTTTCTCCAGGTATAGTAGATTGTGTAGAAATACATAAGCGATTTCTATCTCCTTTGAGCTTAGTAATTTTTTTGATTGCAAAACGAGCACTGTCTAACTTAAAAAATTGCCCTTGTTGCTCATAATAAATGACGTTACTTAATCCTGCGTAGAGCCTTTGATTACCGCTTTCGCTTACAGTAGTTTCTAAGTTTGAAACCTTCTTAGAGGGGATTTGATTGACTACTTGCCATGCTGATGGGTCTGCTAAATTAGGATGATTTTCAGGTGCATAATATAACCCGTTAGCCATGCCCACATATATTTTCCCATTATAAAATTCAATGCAGTAAATCGGTAAGTTGGAATTATTTTGAGCGATTTTTGTGTACGTAAAACGTGTTTCCAATTTATTTAAATCATACACAACAATTCCGAAATCCGTGCAGATGTAAGCATATTGATTTTTAAATTTAATTTGGTAGATAGTTTTGCTAGAGTAATTTTGATTTAAATAAATATCTCGTATAGACCAAATTTTACCTTTTGGATTTTTAAAAAAATCAACTATACCGCTTTTATAACCTATAAAAATGTAATCATTCGTTTTATCGTATGCAATACAATTAGGCTGAACATCAGAAAGACCATTAGTTTTGGTGTATTCGGAGTAATACCATGTATTTAAATCAAATTGAACAAGACCAGAAGTAGTAACCATAAATGCTTCATTTCTGCGAATCGTTAAATCTACACCTGTCTTTAAACTTAGGTAAGATGTCCATTTTCCTAATGTATTGGATTGCTGGGCTATTACTTGTTGAAAGAAAATACTCATCAAAAGAATGATATGCCGAAACATACTCTATTTATTAAAACGAAAATTTTAAATGCAAATATATACTAAAATGAAATATGCTAAAAATTATCACGGAATGGTCATCATAAATAAGCTATGATGTTGTTATCATTGGCAGTTTAAAACCAAAGTGTGAAAAATATTTGGTTGTATATCTATAAAGAAAAAAGCTACTTTAAATTGAAAAGTAGCCTTTTTTAAAAGAAAATTACTTAAAATTTATTGAACAGATTCAGGTACGGCGTTGTTACGGATACGCTCGCTCATGCTTTCAATTTTTTGGATGGTTTCTTGCATGAAAAGAATTGCATCCATGATGTCTCTTTTATCAGAATAAGGAATAATGTTGTACAAATTGTCTTCTACTGCTTTGTTAAATTCTCTTTCTTTTTTCTTGTAATTCGCCATATTTTTTTCGTTAATAGAATGGGTAGGGATTCTTAAAGTTTTAGTGTCTTTGGGTTCAATAAATCCAAATGACATATAAGGGGCAGTTCGAACCAAACGGTTATACTTACTTAAATAAATTTTGGTTAATTGTAATTTGTCCATTTTTTCTAAATCACCAAGGACATAGTTCATGTCTGCCGCTTGATTGTTTTGTTGAGCAAACAGATTTACGGTTAAAACTACAAATGTAAAAATTCCTAAAATGTATGGTTTCATATCAATATTTTTTTTAAAGACGTTCATAAAAATTCTAATTATTTTTTGTATCAGCATTTTTTTTGTATTGATTTTTTATTCTTTCACCCATTGATTCAATTTTGGCAATCATTTCCTGCATGAACAGGATGGCATCCATAATGTCTTTTTTATCCGCGTAAGGAATTAAGTTACTGAGAGCAGCATCAGAATCTTGGTTATAAGCTTGGATAGTTTTTGAATAACTTTCCATTGCTTTTTCATTGATACTAGTAGCAGGAATTCTCAGTTCTGCAGGGGTTTTAGGTTGTAATTCCCCGAAAGGTATGTAAGGAGTAATACTGGATAATTTATTCAACTTAGCCACATAAATTTTGGTTAAATCAATTTTATCTAAGACCTCAAGGTCTCCCAAAACGTAATTTACGTTTGCAGCGTTTTTCATGTCTTGCCCATATGCGTAGCTGAACAATAAGACGAAAAAGATAATGTACTTACTCATGGTTGTATTCAATATTTAATTTAAACACTTTGCAAAATTATGTATATTTTTGATTTAAATATGCAAGTTTAAAAAATATTTTCTTTTTCATTGTTTTAAATACCAACTGAATATATTATATTTGCAGCTGAAATTCAATCTTTGTATAATGAAAAAAATCGTTTTTCTTTTGATTGGTATAGTATACGCAAGTAATAATTTTTATGCACAAAATATTAGAGTTCAAGAAGTTGTTGAAAACATGAGTAAAGGAACTCAAAAGGGTTTAGCAATTGAATTTACCCAAATTTCTGAGGAATTCCTTTTAAAAGAGTTCAAGGATTGGGTAGATAAATTCAAAGGAAAGACCAAAATGGATAAAAAAAATAATGAAGTTTTCTCAGATGATGCATTTTTAAAAGAAATTTCTGCTAATACATTTGATATATACGGCAAAGTTATTAACAAAGGAAAAACTCAAACTCTTGTTTTATTTGTAGATTTAGGGGGGGCATTTTTAAATACTCAAATGCATCCCGATAAATATAAAATTATGGAAGGACAATTCCTGGAATTTGGTAGGTCTGTTATCCGAAATGACCTCAAAAATCGCTTAGATGAAGCAGAAAAAGTGTTAAAGAATTTTGAAAAGGAAAAAAAAGAATTAGAACAAGAACAAGCTAAAAGCTTAAAAAATATTGAAAATGCCAAAAATTTAATCAAAAAAGAAGAAGAAAATATTGAAGCTAATAAAAAGAAGCAATTAGAAAAAGATAAACAAATTAGTGACCAACTCAAAGTGGTAGAAGGATTAAGAAACGAATATCAACAGTTAAAGAAATAAAAAATATTATTTTTGCCATTTCAAATGACTTGGGAAACCCTTTTTAATTTTTTTAAAGAGCTAATGCATCCTCAAAGTATCATTCATTATGGAGGTTTGTATCTCTTAGTTATAGTAGTTTTTGCAGAAACAGGCGTGATGGTAGGTTTTTTTCTTCCTGGGGATTCTTTACTATTTACAGCTGGTTTGCTAACTGCAGCAGGTGTCATAGACAATTCTATATTTACTGTTTTAATATCTGTCTCGCTTGCCGCTATTTTGGGCGATAACCTGGGTTATTATGTCGGGAAAAAAATGGGGCAAGCTTTATTTAAAAAGAAAGAGTCATGGCTTTTCAAGCCAGAGTATGTAACAATTACCAAACAATTTTATGATAAGCACGGCGGCAAAGCCTTAATTATTGGAAGATTTTTACCTATCATCAGAACATTTGCTCCCATTTTGGCTGGTGTGGTGAATTTAGAATATTCAAAGTTTATTTTATATAACATTACTGGTGGCGTGCTATGGGTCTTTTCTTTGATTTTGGCAGGTTACTTCTTAGGAAGGTATGTTCCAGGTGTCAAGGAATATTTGGAATACATCATCATTTTTATGGTTATTGTTACGGCTATTCCTATTGTTAAAACATTTTTGAAAGAAAGAGCTGAGGCACGAAAAAGAAAACAATCCGATGCAATGGAAAAAGATTAGTGTTTTATTTTTAATTTGGATTTTGGGAGTTTCTTATAGTCCTCCTTATGTAGTTTCTTCTATTCAAGAGTATAAAAGATTAGTTCAAAAAGAACCTTCAAAAACTTTAGTTAATTTAAAAAAAATTTGCCCTTCAATTATTTTAGACATTCGGTATGCAACACATAACAATTTTTTAGGCATTCCATTGTATAACTTACCAAGGGCTTACGTTAGATTTCCGGTAGCATTAGCCATTGCTGAAATCCAAAAAGAATTAGAGCCATTAGGGCTCTCCTTAAAAATTTATGATGCTTATCGCCCTTACTCTATTACTAAAAAAATGTGGGAACTTACGAAAGGCTCGCCTTACGTAGCACATCCCGCTTATGGTTCTATTCATAACCGTGGTACTGCTCTTGACCTTACTCTCGTGAATGTTTTAGAGGATTCTACGGATGTTCCTATGCCTTCCCAATACGACGAATTTAACATAAAAGCCTCTCATTATTTCCTGAATATCAATCGTTCTTACATCAATAACCGTAATTTACTAAAAAGAATCATGGAAAAACACGGCTTTATTGCCAATGAACATGAATGGTGGCATTATGATTTTAAAAATTATAAAAACTATGAACTTCTGGATATTTCTTTTGAAGATTTAGACCAACTGGATAATTAACTATGAAAATTTTAATCATTCGTTTGAGTTCTATTGGAGATATTGTGCTTACCTTTCCCGTCGTTACTGCTTTAAAAAATTTTTATCAAAATGTTGAAATTCATTATTTAACTAAAAAAAAATTTGTAGATACGCTTATTCATCATCCTAAAATTTATAAAATTTGGACTTACGAAAACAATCTAAATCAACTGATTAAGGATTTGAAAAAAGAAAATTTTAACATAATTTTTGATTTACATAATAATTTACGTTCTTTTTGGATTACTTTACGTTTAGGAGTTCCTACTCGTAGATTTCACAAAGAAAATTGGAATAAATGGAAGATAGTTTATCTAAAATCAAAAATTAAAATTCCTCACGTGGTGGATAGGTATCTTAAAACATTAAACTTTGAAACTAAAGATAATATTGCTTTGGAATACTACTGCGGTGATCCTTCCCAACAAGATGCATTTAGCATTTTATCTGAATATGATATTAAGCAAAAATACGTGGCAATAGTTCTTTCTGCTACTCATTTTACTAAAAAATGGTTAAAAGAATATTTTGTTGAACTGATTCAGAATATAGAGTTGCCCGTAGTATTATTAGGAGGAAAAACGGAGATTGAAGAAGGACAATGGATTGAAAACAAAATGATAAAACCCAAATGTACAAACTTATGCGGTAAAACGAACCTTAATGTATCGGCTGCAATCTTAAAACACGCTGAACTTGTTATTACGCATGATACGGGTTTGATGCACATCGCTTGCGCTTATCAAAAAAAAATGATTGTTTTATGGGGAAATACATGTCCTGAACTTGGTTTCTCTCCCTACCAAAACACCAATGCCATCAACCTTAGCCTTAATTTACCTTGTAAACCTTGTTCCAAATTAGGGATGGATTATTGCCCGCAAAAACATTTTTTTTGTATGAAAAAACTTACTCCTAAGTGGGTTTTAGAAAACTATAAATTACTGATAAACAGGTAATTAAAATTATTTTCTGAGGCTTTTAGTTTTCTTTCTATGTTACTTTTTTAAATTTTTTTCCAATGATAAGCAACCTATGCCCTTCAATTTTGTATCAAAAATTGAAATCAATGAAATCACAAACTGTTCCTTTCGTAAAAATTGCTTTCTCAATAGTTATAGGCTTATGTTTATCTATCGGGATTGATTACCATTTTATTATAGCTACAAGTATAGTGCTGGCTATGTTGATTTATTTTTTTAAACCATTAAGAAAATGGGACTATTGTTTATTGGTAACCTTATTAAGCTACGTGATTGGGTATGTGAGTTTTCATTTTAATCCTTTTCAGAATGCAGACCAACAATTTTATGAGTGGAAAGGAGTTATCATTGAAAAAGGACAAAAATTTTCCAAAGGAATGAAGTACATTCTTCAAATTCAAGAAGTTTCAAATGGTATTGAAGTGGATCATGTTAATGGAAAGCTACTTTTATTAACTAAAAATTCAGAAGAATATCAATTAGGTGAAGTTATAACTTTTAAGGGCAAATGCAATGCAATTACTAAAGATGACACATCTTTTTGGGACAAAATAAGTTATAAAAGAGGTATTCATGCTAGCGTTTGGAGTAATCAAATAACAAAAACAGCAGAGTATGCCACAGGATATTACTATTTAGGCAAGATTCAAAATTACTTTGAAAATCAAATAGTTAGTTTAATTGGAGATGCTAAGGCTGCGGCACTTGCTAACGGTATTTTGTTGGGAGACAAGTCTTTAATGGACAAGGAAACCCGAAACGAATTTATTAATAGCGGTGCCGCTCATATTTTAGCTGTATCCGGTTTACACGTTAGCATTTTAATATTTTTTTTAAATTTTGTAATGAGATTTATTCGTTCAAACAAAATAAAGTATTCTGTGATGATACTTTTTTTAATTTTTTATGCATTTTTAACGGGCTTGAATCCCGCAGTTGTAAGAGCGGTTTTTATGGGGTGTTTAGCGTTAATTGCCAAAATGTTAAATAGAAACTATTTCATTGTCAATATTTTAGCTTTTAGTTTTGCTTTTCAGCTCATTATAGACCCATTTTTAATATTTCATTTAGGCTTTTGGTTATCTTATTTAGCTGTGATTGGAATAATTTTTATTCAACCTCAAATGATTATCAAAACTAAAAATAAGATTTTAAATTGGATACATGACAATATTACGGTTGGAATATCAGCACAGATAGCTACTTTACCTATTATGTTAGGTTTTTTAGGCAAATTTCCTTTACTTTTTGTAGTTACCAATTTAATAACCCTTCCTTTGTCTATCATAGCAACCTACGTCGGTTTCTTTTTGATGTTTATTGCTGAAATCCCTTTTTTAAACGAAATCGTTGGATACATTGCAAGGCTGCTTTTTTCTTCTGTTTTAATTACAAATGAATGGATTGCTGATTTTACTTATAGTAACATTTCTTTTCAACCTTCATTTTCTGGCATGTTGATATCTTTAATAATTTTGATTGGGTTAATTATTTTATCGGTCAAAAAATCACCAAAAGAACTTAAAAATTCAGTTTTGAATATCATATAAAATCAAAGTATTATATTTGCCAAAATTTTAGAGTTTTGGAAAAGGGAGTTGTATTTCAAGAGGCATATGATGCCTACGTAAAAGATAGAAGTTTAAATGATATATCAGAACAAGTTTTTGAAAGACTTATTTTGGTTTATCCTGCTTTACTAGTAACTTCTACCGATGGATTTGTGGATATAGCAGAAGTGGAAACAATTTCTTACATTGCTTCGGAAGGAACTGCTATCCCACAAGAGATTTTTACTCGGGAACTAAAAAACTTGTATCTTCATCAAGGGCACTGGAGACATTTGTTTGTCAAAGTGATTAAAGAAATTGCGGTGGATGATAATACTAAAATGGAAATTCTGATGAACATGATTTTTGCTGCAGCTGCGAGTACGGGGTCTATTGTAAAAAATATTTTACTCTCTGAATATAAACCCAAAAGTTTTTCTTTGATGGATATCCAAAACCTAGAACAAATAGACCCAACCAAGCAATTTTTCTCCGCAAGTGAAAAACAAAAAATTATTTCCTTATCCGAAGAACTTAATTTACTTACTAATGAAGCAATAAAAAATCAAGTCTATAAACTTTTTGGTTAATTTTATGGAAATTAAAGATTTAGAAAATGAAATTTTACATTTTTATGAAACACCATCACAACTAACTAATCAACAAAAAAATACAATTCTTCAAGTAATTGATTTATTAGATAAAGGAGAAATACGAGTAGCAGAACCAACGGAGAATGGTTGGAAAGTAAATGAATGGATAAAAAAAGCGATTTTATTGTACTTTCGTATTCAATCAATGCAGGTATATGAACTAAGACCTTTTGAATATTACGACAAAATACCGTTAAAAACTGAATACGAAAAACTCGGAGTGAGAGTGGTACCGCCCGCTGTTGCAAGAAAAGGAGCGTATTTAGCAAAAGGGGTGATTTTAATGCCATCGTATGTCAACATAGGTGCCTATGTAGATACGGGCACGATGGTTGATACATGGGCAACAGTAGGTTCATGTGCTCAAATCGGAAAAAATGTTCATCTGAGTGGCGGTGTTGGAATTGGAGGTGTCTTAGAACCGTTGCAAGCGAGCCCTGTAATTATTGAAGATGGGGCATTTATCGGAAGCAGGGCTATTGTAGTAGAGGGAGTTCGGGTAGGTAAAGAGGCTGTTTTAGGTGCAAATGTTGTATTAACTGCGTCCACAAAAATCATAGATGTTACTGAAAATCAACCTATTGAATACAAAGGCTACGTCCCCGAGCGCTCTGTCGTAATCCCTGGTTCTTATACCAAAAAATTCCCCGCAGGCGAATACCAAGTTCCTTGTGCTTTAATTATCGGTAAAAGAAAACAAAGTACTGACCTGAAAACTTCACTGAATGAAACCTTGCGTGAGTTTAATGTAAGTGTATAAGGATTTTGCAAATGGCTCTTTTCAAACTTTCCACCAGTTAACAAAGTTAATTCTCAAACTCATTGTTCGTGGAAAATTACAGGTTTATAGTAAACAAAAAAAGAATATTTTTGCAAATCGCTAGGTTCAATGCAGCTACTGAAAACATTTGTCCTTCTATTCGTGGGGACTTTTTTGCTACAGGGTCAAATTATACAAAAACCTGAAGACCTTTTTCCTGTAAATGGAACATGGGCAAAAAATACTTTGCAGAAAATGACCTTAGATGAAAAAATTGGTCAATTATTTATGATACCTGCATATACAGGTCTGCAAAATTCCAATTTAAAAACGGTAGAAGAAGCTATTAAAAAGTATAAAATCGGAGGGATTATTTTCATGCAAGGGCATCCCGTTCGGCAAGCAGAGCATGCAAATTATTTTCAAAAAATATCAGAAGTGCCCTTGTTAATCAGTCAGGATGCAGAATGGGGCTTGTCCATGCGTTTAGATTCTTGTATTCGTTTTCCTAAAAATATAACACTTGCCGCTATTGAGGACGATTCGCTTTTGTATGAATATGGAAGAGAACTTGCCATGCAATTAAGAGCTGTTGGAGTTCATATTAACTTTGCGCCTGTTGTTGACATTAATAACAATCCTAACAATCCCGTGATTGGTTATCGCTCGTTTGGTGAAAATAAGCACAATGTAACTCAAAAAGCACTAATGATGATGCAAGGCATGCAAAAAAATGGTGTTATTGCTACTGCCAAGCATTTTCCAGGTCATGGAGATACCGATACCGATTCGCACTTAGATTTACCTATTCTCAAACATGATTTTCAGCGTTTAGATACCCTGGAACTGTATCCCTTCAAACATATGATTGATTACGGCGTAATGGGCGTCATGGTAGCACATCTTTTTATTCCTGCTTTAGACCCTACCCCCAACCTCCCATCTACTCTTTCCCCTAAAATTGTGCAAAAATTTTTAAAAGATTCCTTAAATTTTCAAGGCTTAGTGTTTACGGATGCGTTAAATATGGGGGCTGTCACTAAGTACTTTCCGAATGGCGATATTGAACTCAAAGCCTTTTTAGCCGGAAACGATATTTTACTTTTTGCGGATAACCTACCCAATGCTATCTCCAAAATTAAAAATGCTATCCAAAATAAAATAATATCAGAAAAAGAACTTGATGAAAGAGTGTTTAAAATATTGCTTGCTAAAGAATGGCTCCATTTGAACCATGAAAAATTGGTTGATATAAAGCAAGTTACAAAAATATTACATTCTCGCAGTGCTGAACTTTTGGTATCTAAACTCTATAAAAAATCTATAACCTTAGTGAAGAATGAAGCAAGAGTTTTACCAATTAAAGAACTTAGCAAAAAATTTGCGTATTTGCAACTCGGTAATTACAATGGAGAACCTATATTCCTTAAAACATTAAGAATTTACGCTAAAATTGATGAAATTAAAATTCAACCTGAGCCCAATGAAGCTCTAATAGAAAACTACTTAGAAATTCTTAAAAACTACGATTATATTATTGTCGGAATATACAAAACCAATGAAAAAAGACAAAATTCACAAAATTTATCACAAAATACTTTAAATTTTTTAAATCAAATTCAAAAATTAAGTAAACCCAAAAGAATTGTAGCGGTATTTGGTAGCCCTTATATACTTCATCAATTGGAGGAACAAGAGGCAATTGTAATAGCATATGAAGAAGCAAAAGAATGCCAACAAGGTGTAGCAGAAGTTATTTTTGCAGGTTTAGTTCCCGAAGGAAAATTGCCAATTTATATTCCTAAATTTTCCAAAAGACCATTATATTTAAATACTATTCAAAGGTTACAATTTGCTCAGCCTGAGGAAGTTGGTATGGATTATTATACACTTTCTAAGATTGATACCGCTTTACATCACTATATTAAGCATAGAGCTTTTCCTGGGGCATCGGTTTTAGTAATTCGTGGAAATAAAATTGTTTATGCAAAATCCATCGGAAAAGCGGAGTATCACAAAAATTCCAAAGAACTTGACCCACTCTATACAATATATGATGTTGCTTCTATCACAAAAATTGCAGCAACAACCTTATGTGTTATGCATCTTTATGAACAACAAGCTATCAATTTATATGCACCTTTAGGGAGATATCTTACAGAATTAAAAGATTATCCGGTCGGAAAAATTCGTTTGGTAGATATCTTAACTCATACTTCTGGCTTGCCTCCTTACGAAAATTTTTGGACAGCAACCTTAAAAAATGGAAAATCTGACCCTGAAATGGTTTCAAATACGCCTAAAGAGGGATTTACTATTCCACTCACCGACAAAATTTGGATTCATCAGCGTTTTGATTCCATTTTTTGGGATAGAATAAAAAAAGTAAAAATCAGTAAAAAAAATGATTTGGTTTACAGTGATTTAGGAATGATTTTGCTCGGTAAAATGATTGAAAAAATTAGCGGTTATCGTTTAGATGAGTATTGTAAAATACATTTTTATGAGCCTTTAGGCATGTATAACACTTTTTTTCAGCCATATAAGCAAGCTCTGGATACGAATTACGTTATACCCCCTACCGAAATTGATAGTTATTGGCGAAGGCAAAAAATTCAAGGTTATGTACATGACCCCAATGCAGCTATGATGGGCGGTGTTGCAGGGCATGCCGGCTTATTTTCTAATATTTATGACTTAGGAAAATTGGGGTTTATGCTTAAAAATGGTGGGGAATACGGCGGCACTTGCTTCCTTGATGCTCCTACCATCAAATATTTTACTACGCAAACAAAATCTAAATATCGTAGAGGTCTCGGATTTGATAAACCTGAACCTAATAAAAATAAAATTAACCCCGTGTGTTCACAAGCTAGTCTGGATACCTATGGACACCTCGGCTTTACAGGTACAGCCTTATGGATAGACCCTCAATATGACCTGGTTTATGTATTTCTTTCCAACAGAACTTACCCTAATACCAAAAATCCTTTGTTTAATAATGAAAGTGTTCGTTCTCAAATTATGAGCTTATTATATCGTGCAATTGATAACTTTAAAATTCAAAAACCTTCATGAAAACGTTTTTATTGATAATTTTTGGCTTATTCCTAAGTACAATCTCATTATTTTCTCAAAAAATTTTAACGCTTAATTTAGCTTATAAAATTGATGAGGTTTTATTTGAGGTAAAGAATTTAACCTTAGAAAATCCTAAAAATGAACATCTTAGCTTAAAAATCTCTCAAACTGACAGCACGTTTGTAGTTCAAATTGTCCCTATTATACCAATGAAACTTCAAAAATTTAATGTTCATATTCAAACTAATGTGTATGAAAAGTTTTTAGGGAACGGATTTCAATCATGGTCACTTACGAAGTGGTATACTTTAAACGACAAAATCAAAAAAGTGGGATTTCCTTTTGGAAAATGGGTTAAACCGTATGGTGATTATGAATTTTGGTATAAAATAGCCAATCACCCAAAACACCCTCGTAGCCACTATTTTACGCTGATTGAAAAAAAAGAACGAAAAAGAGATTTTTTCATTTCTCTTAATGAAGAGCAGGCTTATACAATTTTTGAGTTTATTAATTCCGAAAATATCATCATTCACAAGGACGTTGAAGGCTGGGAAATACATAAGCCCTCGGAAATTCTTTCTATCTATTACAAAAAAAGTGTAGAATTAGCTGAAATTCAGGAGTTTTTTCAAAGACAATTTACAAAAAGTCCCGAACCACCGGTTTTAGGTTGGACTTCCTGGTACAATTATTACACTCAAATCAACGAAAATATTGTTTTAGAGAATTTAGAGGGTTTTTATCATAACCGTTTACCGATTGATTTCATTCAAGTGGATGATGGGTGGCAAAAAGAGGTTGGGGATTGGGAACCGAATGGTAAATTTTCCTTAAACCTCAAAGATTTAACAGAAGATATCCATAAAAGAAAGTTCAAAGCGGGGCTCTGGATAGCTCCTTTCATCGCTGAACAAAATTCTTTTCTCTTTAAAGAACGAAAAGATTGGTTAGTGACCAATCCGGATAATTATAAATTAGTGAAGGTAGGATTTAATCCGTTGTGGTCTGGTTTTTTTAAGCCTGCTTTTTATGCTTTGGATATTTATAATCCAGAAGTACAAATTTATATCCGCAATGTGCTGAAAACTATTGTAAAAAAGTGGGAATTTGATTTACTGAAGTTAGATTTTTTATATGCAGTTGCAACTATTCCACGCAATGGGAAAACTCGTGCGATGATTATGAACGATGCGCTAAAATTGTTAGTTACATGGAAAGGGAATGCAAAATTACTGGGGTGTGGTGTGCCATTGGCTCTTGCTATGAATAAAATGGATTACTGTCGTATCGGGCCGGATATCAGTTTAAATTGGGATACAAAATGGATGAAAAAACTAAAAAATTTAGAACGTATTTCTACCATGAACGCTATTCACAACACCATAAACCGAGCCATTTTTAATGATATTGCTTTTGGTAATGACCCTGATGTTTCTATTCTTCGTACCCAAAATACTAAATTGAAGCCTCATCAAAAGTTAACTTTGTTTTATGTAAACCACCTTTTAGGCAACCTCAATTTTATTTCGGATAATCCTACTGAATGGACAGATTCCATTTTAAGCATTTACAAAATCATTTTCCCTCATCAGCCGCTAAAAATTGTTGATTTTCACGAAAATGAAGATTTATATACTGTTGATTTTCAAGATGATTATGCCCTTTGGGTCAATATGAACAAAAAAAAACATGTTTTGACAGTTCAAGATAGTATAATTTATGAAAGTATACATAGTAGAATATTGAAAAAAGGGGATAAAATCACTTTAAAATATGGAGAAAGTATTTTATTCAAACGAGTGGATACAGAACAAGATATAGCTTTTGTAGGTTCTACGGGGTATATTTTACCGGGTCGTGAAATAGAAGCCCTTGCTTCTGATTTTGAGAATCATTCTATTTCTGTTTCTATAAATCCAAAAATGAAGATTAACAAAATATGGTTAAAAATTCCGCAAGATTGGGCAGATTGTAAAATAAATGGAGAAGAAGCTAAGATTTTGGTAATCAATGGGGTAAAAATAGCAGTTTTTGAAAAATCAAAATTCTTTAAAAATAATTTTTGATGTAAAAATTATTGCGTTTTAATTTTAAGCCACGAAAAACATACATTTCACGAATAGATTTGGGAACAGAGAAAAAATAACTTAACCAAAAATATGACATATTCCACTTTTACCATGTAAAGAATAGAATATACCTCGCCCAAAATAAAGGTTCAATAAAAAAATTTTATTTTAGCCAGTTTAAAGAAATTATTTATCAGAGTATAATAATTTAAAAAATTTGTAATCATTAAGTGATAACCAAACTTTATCTATGTCTTTTTCAGAAAACTTTTTTTCAAAACATACCCATTTTTTTACGGTTTCACCTGCTTTAATGTTGAAAATGCAAGCATAATCGCTTTTTTCGTCTTTGGCTTCGGTTTTGTAATTGTAAAATAAATCACCATTTTTTAACAAAACATAAACCTTGTAGTCATTCCATTTAAAATCTTCTTTTCCTCTGTTAATTAACCCGATTTGAGCAACTGTATAAATGGAACCATCTTTTCTTTCCATTCTTTCCATGTTACCGGAATAAAATCCAAAAAGTAAATCAATACTTTTATCAGGAGTACTGATTTCTTCATAATAAAAACCTTGAGCCCAAAGCTTTTGTGTAAACAAAACAACTAACGTGATGAAAATTTTTAGTTTATTCATAATAATTGAAATTAAACAGTTTGCAAATGTACAAATAAAGTACCAAGTTCAAAGAAATGAGTAAGAAAATTTTGTTTTTGGGTAAAAAAATTAGGCTGCCTATTGAAACAGCCTAATGGAAAATGTTGTTTTTATGATGATTATTTCATCACGGTAACTTTTACTGCTTCTTGAACATTGGGTGATTCAATTTTAACTAAATATTGACCATCTGCCAATCCCTGCAAAGACAGGGTAACCTGATTTTCAAAGAAATCTTCTATTAACAGTTCACCCAAGAGATTATAAAGTTTAACGTGAACTTTTCCGCCCCATGGCTTATCGGAAACTATGTTCACAGTTTGTTTTGCGGGATTAGGATAAACGGTAATGATGTTTTCATTTGGAGTCAGAGTCGCCTCTACAACATTA
>Ga0068706_1000159_pt1 | contig 33639 bp, 30 predicted proteins | sample YNPMSBMetaG_FD_65632 | JGI IMG/M metagenome (GOLD analysis project Ga0068706, IMG submission 65632) | Anoxygenic and chlorotrophic microbial mat microbial communities from Yellowstone National Park, USA - YNP MS-B MetaG | ecosystem: Environmental > Aquatic > Thermal springs > Hot (42-90C) >...
TGATTAACGAAGCTTCTTTTAAAAGATCTGAATAACAAACACCCATATTTAAAAACAACTTTTGTATTTTTTTTTCTTTTAAAAATCTAATAAATAAAAAAATATAAAAATTTTTAATTTTCAAAATTTTAAATCGAGCTAAAGACTCAATAAAAAAAAACAAACACGAATATGTCAAGTATTCACTTAGATTAAATTTGCCTTTATATAAAAAAGGTATTCTCTTTTTAGAAGATTGACTTATAAAATAAAAAATAATAATCATTAAACACAAAAAAAGGGGAAGAAGCCTAAGTTTTCCTGCTTCTTTAAAAAAAATAAGCCAAAAAGAAAAAATAAAAGCCAAAAATAAAAAAACGTCTTTTAAGATTTTAATAAAAATAATCAAGTAAGGATTCAGCTTAAGAATTTTATTTTCAAAATAAAAATCCATTTTTAAAATAAAGTTTTATTTATTTTTGTTTTAGTTGAATCAACATCTTCATCAATTTCAATTAAAACCTTTCCATACTCTCCATCATATCCAGGATCAAGAATAACCTCTTCTTTTTCTATTTTAACCAAGGCTTTATAAACCAAAGGATCGTATTTTAAAATTTCTTCTTTATTAACATTTCCCACTAAAATATCAAGTTCTGGACCAAATTTTTTAACCAAGTCTAAATATTTATCAAATATTTTTTTTGAAGAAACATTAGATTTAAAAATTTCAGCTAATACTTCTATCAAAGGAGGCGTTCTTTTAAAAGGAGGTCTTTGTGGGTCTATAAAATCCTTTTTCCTTTTTGACAATTCTTCTACCCTGGACATAACACCTAAAGTAACTTTTTTTTGGCAAATTGGACATAAAAAATTATTAGCCCTAGATTCCTCTGGAGAAAATCTAATTTTGCAAAGTCGGTGACCATCGTAATGATATTTGCCCTCTTCTGGAAAAAATTCAACAGTCATTAAGATTTTATTATTCTCATTTTCTCCTTTTAAGGCTTTGTATATATTAATATATGTTAATTTTTCTAACTCAAAAAGAGTTGCTTCTCTTCCAATTCTATTAACTGAAGGAGAATGAGCGTCTGAAAAAGAGACTATAGGAAAATTATCAAGTTCAGGTATTCTCCAATTCATATTAGGATCAGAACTTAAACCTGTTTCAACCGCGGAAATTAAATTTGTCAAGTCATCAAAAGCTTCGTATATAGAATTAAACCCCGACATTGAACCGTATAAAGAAAACCAAGGTGTCCAAATGTGAGCAGGAATAAAAATAGCTTTGTCATATATATCAAAAAGCATTTTTAAAACATCTTTAACATCTAATCCTAAAATTGGCCTTCCATCTGAGGAAAGATTAGCGTATAAAGAAAGTTTTTTATTAAACTTTTCAACTAATTCTAATTTAGGCAGAATAATTAAATAATGAATTCTTTTAACCTCCCTTTTTCTTGAAAAAATAGAACTTAATTCTCCTCCTAAAAGAAAGAAAACGTTTGATTTGCTACCTTTTAACTTATAAACACCTTCTTCGGCTTCTTCTAATTTAGAAGATATCTCTTTAAACCATGAAGGATGAGTAATATCTCCTGTAATTACAAGACCAAGCCCTTTTAAAGAAGAAAAATAATCAACATTTTCCAAATCCAAATTTTTAGAACACGCCCTTGAATATTTGGAATGAAGATGTAAATCTGCAAAAATTCTCATCTAATAATTATAACCAATTTTAAAAAACATTAGCTCCTATAGCTTCTTTTATATTTTTGAAACCATCTTTTTTTAATAATTTAGAGATCTCATAATTAATCTGACCAATAAGCTGGGGTCCTTTAAAAATCATTCCTGTAATAAGCTGAACTAATGAGGCTCCCAATTTTATCTTTTTGTAAGCATCATAACCTGAAAAAATACCTCCGGTACCTATTAAAATAAATTCGCCTTTGGTTTTTTTAAATACATACTCAAGCATTCTATTTGAAATCTCCCAAACAGCTTTACCGGATAATCCTCCTTTTCCTTTAAAAATTTTTTTAAATTCATTTTTGTTTAAAAAAGCAGTTTCATAATTTTTTGTCAAATTAGAAATAATAAATCCGTTAATCTTATAATGTTTGGCAATTTCAATAATTTCATCAACTTCTTTAAAAGATAAATCCGGAGAAATTTTTAAAAAAATTGGTTGTTTAATATCTAATTTTCTTGTCTCAGAAAGTAATTTATCTAAATTTTGAGGTTGACAAAATTTTTCTTTTTCATAGATATTAGGGCAGCTAACATTTAAAACCAAGTATTCTCCTAAATTTTTAAACAATCTTAAAGATTTTAAATAATCTTCAATAGCCCCGTTTATATCAACAGTTTTATCTGAATTTGTTTTGGCCAAACTAATTCCCAAAGGAATATCTATTTTTACTTTTTTTAGTCTTTGATAAATTTCTTCTGCTCCTTTATTTTTTAATCCATAAAAAACAATAAGGCTGTTAGATTTAGGCAATCTCCATAAACGAGGAGGTGGATTACCTTCGCAAGGAAATCCTGTGATTGAACCAATTTCTATAAAACCAAAGCCTAAATTTTGTAAAAATTCCAAGCCTTCTCCATTTTTATCAAAGCCTGCAGCCAGTCCTAAAGGATTTTTAAATTCTATACCTAAAATGTTTTGTCTTAAAATATCGTCTTGATAAGAAAAAAGAGGTTTTATAATTTTTTTTGAAACAAATGAATTTCCTAATAAATAACACAAATATATAGTTTTATCATGAACTTTTTCTGGATCAATTCTAAAAAGGATTGGCTTTATTATAAAAATATAAAATAACTCTATTAATTTTCTTACCTTTTCTCTCATTAACTATTTTAAAAAAATCAAAAATCCTGCCACTAAAGAAAAAAAAGCAATTAACAAAACTGCTCCCGCAGAAGTATCTTTAATTTTTTTTATATGAGGGTCAAAACTTTTCTCAGAAATATGATCTGTTAAAAGTTCTATTGAAGTATTTAAAAGCTCTAAAGACAATACAAGTCCCATTAAAATAATTAAAGCAAGCCATTTTTCTAAAGAAATTCTAAAATAAAAACCTAAAAAAATAGCACAAAAAGAAAATAAAATCATAATCTTTATATTTCTATGATTTAAAACAGAATATTTTATTCCTTCATATGCATTTTTAAAACTTTGATATAAGGTTTTATTTTTCATTATAATGTCGGGATGGCGGGGCTCGAACCCGCAACCTCCAGCACCCCATGCTGGTGCGCTAACCATTTGCGCTACATCCCGACTTTTAAATTAAATATTTTAATTATATTTTAAATATTTATATTTAGAAAATTTAAAACTTTATTGAATTCATCAAAAAAATCAAAAAAAAATCTTTTTTAGATAACAATTAAAATTAATGAAAACAAAAAAATTTCTCTTATACAAATCAAAATAGATAGTAAATCAATTTTGTGGAGGTGGGGGGAGTCGAACCCCCATCAGAAGAAAAAACTTAAAAGAGGCTCTCCTGGCGCAGCTAGTTTTAATTTTTTCTCCTTTAAAGATTAAACTAGCAAAAATCTTTAAAGGATAGGTTTCTTGATTTCGTCTTTGATTCCGAAACCAAAAATCAAAGACTATCGGTGAAAACCTTAGCCCCTAAAGATCTCACCGAAAAGATCTTTAGAGACCGCTCTTACGAAAGAGCAAAGACTGGAGTTCTGTTTGCACTTATTTTAGCTGTTAAGGTTGCTAACCTGCCAGCTCCTCTTTTAGTTTTTTCTTCTTCTACCACCCTTTCACCCCCTTTTTATAAATTATATCAAAAATTTAAACTTTTTCAATTTTTTAGAATTATAAAAAAATCTAAATTTTTACTGTTTACGTTGCTGATCTTTAAGATTTTAATTTTAAAATTAATTTATTAAACCAGTAACTCTTTCAACTTCTTCAATGCTTGTTATTTTAAATAAAGCCTTTATTAAACCATCCTGTTGCAAACTGACAAAATTATCTGAAACAGCTTCATATATTTCTGCTTCTGAAGGGTTTTTTTCTATAATCGATTCTAATTTTTTATTAATGCTTAAAAGTTCAAAAATTGCCAGTCTTCCTTTATAACCCAATCCTAAACATTTCTGACACCCTTTAGGTTTAAGCAAAGAAAAATTATTTAAATCAATATCTTTTAAATTGACCCGCGAAGGAAGATTTTTTAAATTATTTTTAATTTTTTCTCTTAAATCATCTCCAGGAGTATATTCTATTGCACAATAAGGACAAATTTTTCTTAACAATCTTTGAGCAATAACCAGTCTTAAAGCTGGAGGAATAAGCTGAGGATCAACTCCTAAACTTATAAGTCTTGGTATAGCGCCTAAAGCATCATTTGTATGTAAAGTTGATAAAACTAAATGTCCAGTCAAAGAAGCTTGAACGGCTATTTGAGCTGTTTCTTTATCTCTTATTTCACCAACCAAAATAATATCTGGATCATGTCTTAAAAAAGACCTTAAAGCGTTAGAAAAAGTAAAGCCGCTTTCTTCATTAACCTGGCTTTGACTTATACCTTCTATTTTATATTCAACAGGATCTTCTATGGTTAAAATTTTTAATTCTGGTTTTTTTATTTTAATTAAAACTGAATATAAAGTAGTTGTTTTACCAGAACCAGTTGGACCTGTGTTTAAGATTAAACCATTAGGCGAATAAATTGCTTGATTTAAAATTTTTAAATCATCTTCCCTTAATCCCAGAGATTCGAGTTCTACAGCTACTGAACTTAATTTTAATATTCTGCAAACAATAGATTCATCTTTTGTAGACGGAACAGAGGAAACTCTTATATCTATTTTTTGCCCTTCGTAGTTTAAAGAAAATCTTCCGTCCTGAGGTTTGTTATAAACATTTATTTTCATGCCAGATAAAATTTTAATTCTATTTTTAAGCAAAGGGTAAATATTTAAAGGAAAGCTAAAAATATCATACAATATTCCGTCTATTCTAAAGCGAACAAAAACTTTGTCTTCATAAGGTTCAAAATGAATATCAGAAGAATCAAATTTAATTGCTCCACCAAAAACATAGTCTAAAATTAAAAAAGGATCAGATAAAGAAAGTTGAGACAAAGATAAAGATAACTCTTCTTTTGTATTAACTTTATTTTTAATGTAGTTAAGTATTTCAGAATTAATTTCAAAGATTGACAAATAGCTTATTTTTTTATCTGGTAAAAAATTGTATTCATTTAGTCCTGTTTGAAAACTTTCGTCTGAAATAATAGCTGTTTTAACTTTAAATCCTTTTTTTTCTAAATCCTCTTTCAAATCTTTAAAATTTTGATTATAAGGGTCAACTACTCCTAAAAGAATATCTTTATTATTAATTTTTATTGGTATAGATTTAGTTTTTTTAGCCCAATCTATTGGGACTTTATCCAATGCCTCTATTTCTGGCCTAAAAAACTGAAGATTAAAATAAGGTAAATTTAAAGCGCTAGCCAATTCTTTTGCTATTCTTTCACTATCTGATTGAAATTCTTCAAACTCTTTTTCCATTTATAATTAATATTATAATAATGAAAATAAATTTTTTAAAATATTTCTTGGTCTTTGTTTTTCTTATTTTTAGCTTTTTTTTATTTCTTATTACTATCCAAAATCTTTATCTACCTGATGTAAATTTAATAGGAGAAAAAATTACAAGCGGCGGTATTGAAATATACGATAGAACCGGGGAAATTTTGTTAGCTAAAATTGGACTAAGAAGATCTTGGATTAACTTTGAAGATATTCCCCCTCTTTTAATTAAAACAGTTTTAATAGCTGAAGATAGAAATTTTTATAAACATAAAGGATTTAGCCTTGAAGGGATCTTAAGGTCTGTTTATTTAAATTTAATAAACAAAGAGTTAAAATATGGTGGATCAACAATTACCCAGCAATTAGTTAGAAATTTATTTTTATCTAAAGAAAAAACAATATTAAGAAAGATAAATGAAATTTTTTTAGCAATCAAATTAGAAAAAAAATATTCTAAAAATCAAATCTTGACATATTATTTAAACTCAATTTATTATGGGGAAGGAAATATTGGGATAAGAGCAGCTTCTGAATATTATTTTGATAAAAATCTAAAAGATTTAAACTTATCAGAAATGGCTATTTTGGCTTCTATTCCTAAAGCACCGCTTCTTTATTCTCCAACAAGCAAAGAAAATATTAAACGTTTAAAAAAACGACGGGATTATATTCTGGAAAACTTAAAAAATGAAAAAATTATAACAGAAGAACAATATCAGCAAGCAATTAAACAAGAAATAAAAATAACAAACTTAAAATATGCTGGTATGATTGCTCCTCATTTTGTTATAGAAACTATATCTTTCTTAAAAAAAATATTTCCTAATGAAAATTTAGAAGAAGTTAATGCTAAAGTTATAACCACTCTTGATTATGATTTACAAAAAATAGCAGAAAAGGCAGTTATTGATGGAGCAGAAAGAAATAAAACCAAATATGGAGGATCTAACGCAGCCATGATGGTTATTAACCCAAAAACAGGAGAAATTTTAGCTTTAGTTGGATCAAAAAATTTTTTTGATGAATCAATTGATGGCCAGGTAAATGTACCTTTTAGATTAAGGCAACCAGGTTCAGCTTTCAAGCCAATATCTTATGCAGCTTTATTTGAACTTGGTTATCCAGATAAAACAATAGTTTTTGATGTACCCACTAATTTTGGTAATTATAGACCCAAAAATTTTGATAAAAAATTTAAGGGGCCTATAACTTTAAGGCAAGCCTTAGCAGAGTCAAGAAATATTCCTGCTATTAAAGTTTTTTATTTGGCTATTCCTGAAAGAGTAGTTGAATTGGTAAAAAAAGTTGGAATGGATTATCTTAAAAATTGGCAAAGTTATGGACTTTCAATGGCTTTAGGAACAGCAGAAGTAAAAATGGCTGATTTAATAAAATTCTACGGAGCTTTAGCTAATGATGGTTTACTTTCCAGCCAAACTTTTATCCTTAAAATAATCAAAGACAAAAAAATAATTTTTGACTATCAACCTAAATATACTCAAATAGTCTCTCAACAAACATCACGGATTTTAAATGATATTTTAAAAGATAAAAAAGCTAGAAGCGGTTTGCTTTCAGCTAGTTTGCCTTTAACAATTTTTGATGATTATGAAGTTGCTTTAAAAACTGGAACAACTCAATTTTATCAAGACGCGTGGGTATTTGCCTATACTCCAACAATGGTTGTCTCAGTTTGGGCAGGAAATACTGATGGAAAAAGAATGAATTCTCTTGGAGCTAGTTTAGTGGCCGCTTTACCAATTTTTCATCAATTTATGAAAGAGGCTATCAAAGAAAATAAAGTAACCAAAGAATACTTTATTCCTCCTGAAGAAAGAACAGTAAATAAACCAATGCTTAATGGAACATGGGAGTCAGAATATGGAGTGCATGACATTTTATATTATGTAGACAGATATAATCCTCTTGGAGATATTCCGGAGGACCCATCAATTGATCCTCAATTTAATCTGTGGGAACAAGGAGTAAAAAATTGGTTTAATAGCTCATATTAACAACTATTTGAAATTGAGGATATTTAACCTGAAGCCAAGTTTTAACTTCTTGAATTCTTAAACGATCTGTACTTTTGGGAAAATATAAAATTAATTTATTGTTATGCTTATGAATAGTAATCTTATGCTCTTTAAAATATAAACAAAGAAAGTTTGAAATTTCAAAAATCTCTGATTGATAGACTCTTGAAATAACTATTTTTTTCATCTATGAATAGAAACATAAACAAAGCTATCATCTACAGGTGATGTTAAATAAATTGGCGTACCTTCTCCTAAACCGCTGAAAAAACCGCCAAAAATTTTTTCTGAGTCAATAACGTCAAAACCGTCATATATAAAATCTAAATGGAATTTTATCCTAAATTCGTTATCTGTCAAGTTATTTTCTTTTAACTCAAAATTTAAAGAATTTTTATTTTCCCCAAAGAGTTCGTTTTTTGTATAAATTTCCAGTTTATTATTTTCAAAATTGAAAATAAACTCTGTTTCTTTAAACTGATCAAGAAAAACTTTTGCTAATTTCAAAGCTTTAATTATCTCATCTTTGTCTATTAAGAAGGTAAATAAAAAATTAGAAGGTGATATAAATTGAGAATAATTAGGATAATCTGATATTAAAAGTTTAGCTGTTAATAAATGATTAAGAATTTCAAAAGTTACTTGATTTTCTTCGAAATAAATCCTTAATTTCCCTGATTTTCTTTTAATATTTCTATATTCCTGAATTAATCTTTTTGGTATTAAAACTGCCAATTTTTCGATGTTGGTTTCAAAAAAATGAGTTTTAACTTTTTGAACTCCTAATCTAATAGTATCTGTAGCAACTAAGTTCAAATTATTCTTATCTAAATCAAAATAAATACCCGCAAATTCTGTTCTGATATCAGATGTTGATAATATTGGTAATAACTTGTTTAAATATTCGTTAAAAATCTCAGTATCTATTTCAAAATAATTTGAAAAATTTATTTCAGAAAAAGTTGGGAAATCTTCATAGTTTAATCCAGGCAAAGATGAAAAAGAATTTTCTCCTCTGATTTCTAAAAAACCATCTTTACTTTCTAAAACAACTTCATTTTCATAAAAATTATCAATAATTTTTTCAAATTGCTTAGCAGGAATTAAGACTTCTCCTTCTTTAAACACTCGTGCTGAAAACTTTGTTTGATAGTTTAATTCTAAATCAGTAGCTGAAATATAAACTTCGTCATTTTTTGAAGATAAATAAAAATAATTTAAGATATTTAAATCTGTTTTATTAGGACAAATATTATTAACTATTTGAATTACTTCTTTTAATTTATCTTTTAATACACTTATTTTCATACTATTAATAATTAATTTAATATTTTAATAATAATTATAATAAGATATGTTAAATTGTTAAAAACTTTTATTATTTAAATTTTATAATAAATTATTTAAAATAAGGAAATAATAAATTTTTAATATTCTGTTTAAAACTCGTTAATTAATTTTCTAAAATTTTTGATTTTAAAATTTCTATTTCTTGGCTAAGAAGTGGGTTATCTTTTATCTCTTTGGCAATTTTTTCATAAGAATAAATTATTGTTGTATGATCCTTTTTAAGAATTTCTCCTATAGAAGGATATGAAAGCTGATTTATTTCTCTTAAAAAATAAATCAATAATTTTCTTATTTTAACCAAGTGTTTAATTCTACTTTTTTTCAAAATATCATCTTCTTTAACATCGTAATGTTCGCTTAGAGTTTTAATTATTTTTTTAGGACTTACTTTTTTATAATAATCTTTAGAAAATTTTTTAATAAGATCTTCAACTTTTTCAATGGTAATTTTCTCCCCTTGGTTATATCTAAAAATAACACTACTTAAAGCACCTTCAAGTTCTCTTATATTTTTTGTTATTTTTTGCGCTATGATATCATATACAAAATCATCAAAAATTACCCCTTTTTCTTGAGATTTTAATTTCAAGATAGCAAATCTTGTTTCATAGTCAGGAGGATTTATATCTATGACAAGGCCTCCTTCAAATCTTGATCTTAGTCTAGCTTCTATGTCAGGTATGAGTTGAGGTGGTCTATCAGATGAGAAAATTATTTGTTTTGAGAGATTGTATAAATAGTTAAAAGTATGAAATAATTCTTCTTGAGAGGCATTTTTACCTGATAAAAAATGAACATCATCTAAGATTAAAATGTCTACATCTCTAAACTCAATTTTAAATTCTTCAACACTGTGATTTTTAAGTGAATTTATAAATTTATTAGTAAATTCTTCTGTGGTTAAATATTTAAGTTTTATTTTTTTATGGATTCTTAAGGCTTCATTTCCAGTAGCTTGAAGAAGGTGTGTTTTGCCAACACCTACTGGTCCGTAAACAAATAAAGGATTATGAAGTTTGCCAATAGATTTTGCTACGCTTTGACAAGCTGTAAATGCTAATTCGTTGCTTGGTCCAACCACAAAATTATCAAATCTATATCTTGGGTTAAGGTTTGTTTGAGGATTGATTTCAAAAATGCTTAAATGTTTTTCAATTGTTTGTGTCTTTTTAACTAATTTTTCTTTATAGTTAACTTTTAATGTTGGTTTAGTTGAAACAATTAGTTCAAAGTTCTTTATTTCTGGAACAACATCTTTGATGGATCTTAGGATAATTTGGGTAAATTTTTTTTCTAGCCAATCTTTGACAAATTTACTAGGAACTTCTATTTTTAAATACCCATGAGAGTAATTCTTAGGTTCAAAATAAGAAAACCAAACTTTATAAACTGATTCTCCAACATTAGTTTTGATATTGTTTAATATTTTATCCCAGGTTGTTTGAAAAAATTCCTCTGTCATTGCTTAAAATTATATTTAATTTTAATAAAATAATCAAATACTAGATAAGTTAAATAAGTGTGGAAAATTTGTGGAATAAAACTTTTTTTACTAAAGTATCCGCCAAATTTTTTTCTCTTGGTATGATGTTTATTTGTATTTCTTTAAAATCAAGTTTAAGATTATGAAATTTTATAAAATATTTAAATAAGTTTTCTTCTAAGATTTTAAATTTGCCTTGAATTTGCCCGCCAACTACTTGACTATCTGTGTTTATCATAATTACAGAATTTTTTGATTTTTCTTTACCAATTAAATGTTTAATTTTTTCCAGACAAAAAATTATAGCCAAATATTCTGCCTGATTATTTGTGGCCACTCCTATTTCTTGGCTGTATTTTTTAATTTGATCTTTAATTTTTATCACACAAGAAATTGCAGCCTTTCCGGGATTATTAATTGCCCCTCCATCTGTATAAGCTTCTATTTTAAGATTTTCTGTAGTTTCTTTATTTACTTCTTCTTGATCATAATTTATCATTTTTAAGAAAACTTTATAGCTTGCATAAGCATCGCTTAAAGCTTGATGAGATTTTCCTCTTTCAATTCTTAAGGTTTTACAAATTTTTGATAAGGTTTCTTTATCTCCTAAATTTTTTATACCAAACCGAGAAACCGCCATAGAAAATATATCTATTTTTCTATAGTCAAAAGGATCATCTAAACCAATATCAAAAAAAGCTTTTTCTAATCTTGCCCAATCAAAATGGTTTATCCAGCCTGCAAAAATTTTGTCTTTAAATTTAGGATATAAAATTTTTAAAACTTCTTCAAGGTCTTTTGCGTCTTTCCATTTATCTTCTGAAAATCCTATTATTTTTAAAGATTTAGGATCGGATTTTGTAATGTCCTTTGGTTTAATAAGATAATTAAAAGATTCCTTGATTTTTAATTCACTATCAGTTATTAAACCTCCAATTTCTAAAATATCAGCATCAGGTCTTAAAGATGAAGTTTCTATATCTAAAAATATTATATCTTTTTGTTCAAGAGCAAAATTTTTCATTTTTATATATTAGATTTTTTTTCAAAAGCAGGAAATGTTTCAGTTGCTAAATAATGAAGCATAGCTCCTCCTCCTGTTGAAACATTTTTAAACTTAGAGATTAATCTTTTTTGTTCTAAAAATGACAAAGTATCTCCTCCTCCTACTAAAATAAATTTATTTTTTAATTTTAATAAAAATTTAGCAAACTCAAGTGTTCCTTTTTGGAAGGGTTTGTTTTCAATAAATCCCAAGGGTCCATTCCAGATAATATATTTTTCTTTTTTTAACTCTTCAAAAAGTATTTTAAGACTTTCCTGACCGATATCTACTATAAAGTCTTTTAAACCAATCTCTCCTAAAGATTTACTTTTAATAATAATCCTTGGTTTAGATTTATTAAAAAAATTAATTTTTTCGTTCGACTCTAATATTAGAAAGTCAAAAGGTACTAAAATTTTTGGAGATTTTAAATTTTTTAATTCTTTAAGCATTTTTTCTTCGTATAAAGATTTTCCTAATTCAAATCCTTTGGCTTTTAAAAAAGTATTAGCTAAACCTCCTGCTAAAACAACACACTTTGATTTTTTTACGAATTTATATACTAAAGGAAGTTTGGTAGAAATTTTTGCTCCAGACAATACTAAAACACATTTGTTTAAATTTTTTAAGACTTTATTTAAAAGATTTATTTCTTTTTCAAAATTAAAACCATAATAAGTTTCTAGTATTTTAGGTAAAAGATAAACAGAAGCGTGTTTTCTATGAGATACTGAAAAAGCTTCAAAAATAAAAATTTCTCCTAAAGAGGATAATTTTTTAGCAAAATTTAAATCACAATTTTCTTCCCCTTTAAAATTTCTTATATTTTCTAAAAAATTAAATTTTTCTTTTGGTTTTGATTTTAAATCTTCAAGAAAACCAATTTTTATTTTCAATAATTTTTCAAAAGAAGGAATAATTTTTTTTAAAGAGATACCATTTTGAAAATGACTTATTAAAATAATTTGTCTTGCTTGTTTTAATGAATCTATTGTTTTTTTAGCAGAGAAAATTCTGTATTTATCAAAAATTTTTTTATTAATAAAATTAATATTAAAATCTACCCTGAGCAAAATATTTTTATTTTTGATTTTGTCTTGATTAAATTTTAAAAGTTTATTTTTATTTAGTTTGATCATTAATTAAATTTTAATTTAAAACTCGAAGATATCCAATTTTGTAATTGATTTTTCTAAATTTTTTATAGTTAGTTTTTTAATTTTCTTTAGTTCTATACTGAAGTGCTTCTGCTAAAGATTGAACATCGATTTTTTCTTTGTTTTCATAATCAGCAATGGTTCTTGCAAGTTTTAATATTTTATGTATCCCTCTTAATGAAAGCCTATATTTATCAATGGCATTTTTTAAAAAATTTTCACTTTCAGTTGTTAGTTTACAGTATTCTTTTATTTTTTTTGGAGTTATTTCGGTGTTAGTTTTAAATTGTTCATTTTTGTACCTTTCTTTTATTTTTTCAGTAACTTCTGTTATTTTTTCTTTTATTTTTGAAAAATCTTTTTCTGATAAATTAAAAATTTTTTCGCTTTTGATACGTGGAACATTTAAGTTAATATCAATTCTATCAATAAATGGTCCAGATATTTTCTTTTGATATTTATTGATTTCAGAAATTGAACATTTACATTCTATCTCGGGATCACCATAGAAACCACAGGGGCAGGGATTGTAAGACCCTACAAATAAAAACCTTGCAGGGTATTTAATAACTTTTTTGGCTCTTGCAATAGTAATTTCTCCAGTTTCAAGTGGCTCTCTTATTCCTTCAAGAACATCTCTGTGGAATTCCGGAAGCTCATCAAAAAATAAAACTCCTCGATGAGCTAGTGTCACTTCTCCAGGTCTTGCGTCTTTTCCTCCTCCTAGTATAGCAACAGAGGAAGCTGAATGATGAGGAGCCCTTAATTGGGGTCTAAATATTATATCTTCTTGTAAAAGTCCTAAAGCGCTATAAATAGCTGAAACTTCTAGAGCTGAAGAATAATCTAGGTTTGGTAAAAGATGAACAATGTTTTGAGCAATAAGGGTTTTTCCTGTCCCAGGTGGTCCATATAATAAAAAATTATGATTTCCTATAACTCCCAGAATTATTCCTCTTAAAATATAATCATCTAAAACTAAAAAATTTAAATCTAGTTCTCTTTCTGGGGCAATAAAATCCTGAGGGTCTATCGGAATTTTTAAAATTTTATCTTCTAAGAAATTAACAACTTCTTGAAGATGAGAAAATCCATAAATTTTAATTTCTTTTAAAAAGCAAACCTCTTTTAAATTTTCTTCTGGGAGAACAATTGAATTAAATATATTTTTAGCTTTTAAAGCAATGGGTAATGCACCTTTTATCTTTTTTAATTTACCATCAAGCCCTAATTCACCTAAAAATAAAATATCTTTAGGTAATTTTTTTAATTGTCCGCTAGCTTGAAGAAAAGAGAGTGCTATTGGAAGATCTAGCAGAGATCCTTCTTTTTTTAGATCAGCCGGAGCTAAGTTAACAACTGTTTTTGCATTGAGTTTGTTTGGTGGTTTTGCTGAAATATTTTTTAAAGCTAAATTTATTCTTTCTTTTGATTCATTTATTGTTTCATCGGCTAAACCAATTATTTGGAAACTAGGCAAACCACCACTAATCCCGACTTCTATTTCTATAATTTCTGGATAAATGCCTGATAAAGTTAATGATTTTAACTTAGCAAACATATTAAAAATTTATTCTGTTTTTTTTCTGAGGGATTCAAATATTTTTTTAGAGATTTCTGGTTTTTCTTTTAAAAAGTCTTTAGCGGCCTGAAAGCTTCCTCCTAACTTTGTTTCCTCAAAAAAATAAGTATTCCCACTTTTTTTAATAACCCCTAATTTTTCGCCTAAATTAATAAGATCAGCCTCAAAAGAAATGCCTTCATTATAATAAATATCTATCTCAACTGTTTTAAAAGGTGGGGCAACTTTGTTTTTCACAATTTTAACTTTTACTTTGTTTCCAATTATTTCATCTCCTTTTTTAATTTGAGATATTTTTTTAAGTTCTATTCTTACAGATGAATAAAATTTTAAAGCTTTACCACCAGGGGTTGTTTCTTGACCTGGAATCATTCCTCCAATCATAGCTCTAGTTTGATTAATAAAAATTACTATTGTCCTTGTTTTTGAAATTATACCTGTTAGTTTTCTTAAGGCTTGAGACATCATTCTTGCTTGAAGTCCTATAAATTGGTCTCCTATTTCTCCTTCAAGTTCTGCTTTTGGTACTAAGGCAGCCACAGAGTCAACTACTATTAAATCAAATAGTGTTGATTTAACAAGTTTTTCAACAATATTTAAAGCATCTTCTCCGCTATCTGGTTGGGAAATAATTAATTTTTCTATATCAACGCCTATTTTTTTAGCATAATCAGGATCTAGGGCATGTTCAGTATCAATAAAGGCAACCTGTCCATTTTCTTTTTGAGTTTGTTTAACCGTTGATAAAGCCAACGTTGTTTTACCAGAAGATTCTGGGCCATAAATTTCAATTATTCTTCCTCTTGGCAATCCCCAAACTCCCAAAGCAAAATCTATAGAAGGAGAACCTGTTGAAATTGTTTCAACATTTATTTTGCTTGTTCCCTTAAGTGTCATAATAGTTCCTTCTCCAAATTCTTTTTTTAAATCTTCTATTAAATCTTTCAGATTATTGTTTTGATCTTTTTTTATTCTTTTCATCTGTGTAAATAAATTATCTCATAATTAATTTTTTTCTCTTGCCCCCAAAATTTTCTTTCTAAAATTATAAATCTATTAAGACCTTCTTTCAAATAAAAAGTTTTTTCAAAATACCCGTTTTCATTAAAATAAACAGGTAAGTTGTTTATAAAAAGATAACCTCTTTTATCAGCTTTTCCTTTAAAACTTATAGTATCAGAATAAACAACTTGTTTATTTTTGGGGTAATAAATTTTTATTTTTGGAGGTAAAAATAAATCTAGTAAAAAATAAAAATTAAAGATTAAAAAAAATATTAAAAAAAGATATATCAGGTTCATTTAGTGAGCGGCGGACGGGATTCGAACCCGCGACCTTCTCCATGGCAAGGAGACGTTCTACCAACTGAACTACCGCCGCAATTTTTTATATTATAACATATTAAAATTAATAATTATTAAAATAATATTTTTAAAATAAGAATCTTATTAAATAACTTTTTGACTAATTAAAAATTTTAAAATTTAAGGAATAAAATTATTTTAATTAAAAAAAGAGGGTAGTGGTGAAAGGAGAGCAAAGTCCACTACCCCAAATTAAAATAGGCTCCTAACTATATATATTATAAAACATTTTTTATTAAATAAAATTATAAAATTTTATATACTTAAAAATCATTGAACTTTATGTTTTTTATGTTATTATTTAAGCAGAACTCTAAAAACCCTAGAAAGGAGGTACGAAATGAAAAAAGTTATTTTCTGTATTTTCCTGTTGTTTTGTTTCCAGGCAGTCTCCTTTTGTCAACAAAGGAGACCACCTGGTAGACCTGGACAACAGATAGGTAATCCTGTCCTAGTTCCTCTTCCAGAGAGTATTTTCCTTAATTTCGAAGTGTTTGCTTCGTACAAGGGAGAGGATTTAGTTCCAAAGCTCTCAACCTCAAGGCCAATAATAATAGGCATTCAAAAACCTATGGCCTTTAGTAATTCAGACAGAATAAGAGCAGAGGAATGTCGGAGGTTTGCTCTATCATTCACAAGAAATATTATACTTGTGGATGATAGAAAAACCTTTGAAGATATTGCTTCTGGCCAGACCAGTTATTGTTGGATTTGGCTAGAAGCATATGCAAACCCACCAGTAGAAAACTGGTCGGATCCACAGTTTTGCAGGGCCTCTACATATATTTGGACATACGTGTTTAATGAAAAGCAGGGGTCCCTGTTGTTTTACAAGGCAGGAAGCTACGGGGGTACAGGAAGAGGGCTTTTTGAAAAAGTCCGCGAAGACTTTTTCAAAGAAGGAACCTCAGAAAGTTTCTTTTATTTTTCTCTCCGGTGGACATATCGGAGAGCGTTCAAAGATTTCACTTTGTTTTAGCCGCTGCAGTTTGCAGCGGCTTTTAATTTTTAATTATTTAAAATAAAATAATAATAGCAGTTTTTGCCCCTATAGCTTAAAAGGAAGAGCAGCTCCGTCCTAAGGAGAAGATGGAGGTTCGATTCCTCCTAGGGGCAAAATTTTAATAATCATATTTATAAGTAAATTCTTTTTATGAAAGTTCTTTGTTTAAAATAATTTTATGTCAGAGGTTAAAACAGCTAATAGATTTTTCCTTCTATCTTTGGCTTTTATTTTGGGTATTCAATCCGCCTATTTTTTTAAATTTTTGATTTTTATAAATTTATCTTTATTCATATTTTTTTATTTAGTTGTCAGAAATTTAAAGATAAAGATTCTTTGTCTTCTTTTTGTGATTTTAGGAAATTTTTATTATTTTTTATATCCATATTTTAATTTTGAAAAAATTAAAACTCTTTCTTTTATTGAAACTATTGAAACTTATAGATTTTTTTTAGAAGAGCAGATTAAAAAAACTTTACCCTATCCGCAGGAGAACCTTTTAAGAGGAATTTTTTTTGGTTCAAAATTTGAAGACAAAGAAATAAAGAATTATTTTATAAACAGTGGTTTAATTCATATTACAGCTGTTTCTGGTCAAAACCTAACTTTAATGTTTTCTGTTTTTTATGAATTTTTAAAAAGTCTCTCTTTTTTGTCTACTAGATTTTTGTTTTATTTTTCTAATTTTATTATTATATTTTTTGTTTTTATTATGGGATTTGAAGGAAATGTTTTAAGAGCCGCAATAATGGCCTTTTTTCTTATTTTAGTTAAAAATAAGTTTGGTAGAATTCCTTTAAAAAGAAATATCTTAGTTATTACATTGTTTATTTTTGCACTTTTTTCACCATCTTTGATTTTAAACGATATAGGTACTCAACTTTCTTTTTTAGCTATTTTTGGAATTTTTTATCTTTCGCCTATTATTGAAAATAAATTGTATTTTGCTAAAAACAATTTCTTTAAAAAAACAATTTCTGAAATACTGGGAGCGCAAATTTTTACTCTTCCCTTGATGCTTTATAAATTTGGAAATTTTAATTTTTTTTCGTTTGTTTCAAATTTATTCGTTTTGCCAGTTTTGCCTTATATTATGTCGCTAGCAGGAATATTTTTAATTTTTCCTTTGGGTTATTTTGGGTGGATAATTTTACCACTTTTAAACTATATACTTAAGATAGCTAAAATTTTTAGTTTTTTTAGTATATATTTGAAAATACCTTTGGGTATAATGATTGCTTTCTATGTTTATTTATTTTTACAAATTTATTATTCTTTAAAAGATGAAACAATTGATTTTAATTTTAATTTTAATTAATTTTATTTTATACAGTATTATTTTTGATTTTTTGACTGATAAAAGATTTTGTTATTTTTTAGATGTTGGCCAAGGCTCGAGTGTTTTATGTAAAAACAAGAAAAATACTTTTCTTTATGATACAGGCAAATATCCAAGTCTTGTTTTAAAGCAAATTGATCAAGTTATTCCTTTTTATTTAAAAAAAATTGATATTTTATTTATTTCTCATCCAGACAAAGATCATTATAAAGCAGCTTTTGAGGTCATAAAAAGATACAAAGTTAGGCTTCTTGTAACAAATGGATTTATTCCAGATGATATTGAATATAGAAAGTTTTTAAAATTAGCTTTAGATCTTAAAATTCCTATTATTTATTTAAAAAGAGGAGATCGAATTTATGACAATCATTTTAGGTTTTTAGTTTTAAACCCTGCAAATGTTTTTTATAAAAAAGATAATGACAATTCTTTGGTCTTAAAAATAAAAGGTCTAAATTCTTATCTTTTAACAGGAGATATAGAAAAATTAGCAATTAACGATATATTAAAATGTTGCAAGAAAGATCTTAGATCTGATTATTTCTTGGTTCCTCATCATGGTTCTAAGTATTCTATAAACGAAGATTTTTATAAGGCTATTTCTCCAAAATTATCAATAATTCAAGTTGGTGAAAATTTTTATAATCATCCTCATAAAGAGGCTTTAAGCTCTGTTTCAAAATATAGTGATATTTGGAGAACTGATAAAGACGGCTCTTTAATTTTGAAAGAATAATATTTTTATGATATAATTTAATGCTGGGAAGAACAATCAATTGCTTGGTTTTTAAAAACCAAGAGGAAGGTCCGGGCACCCATTTTTGAAAGCCTTGAAAAAGGCTAGGCTGTAAAGCCTAAAGGAGGAAAACAGAGACAATACTAGCCTTTTGGCAAAAGGTGAAAAGCTGGAAGATGTCAAAAGAATTTTCTTTTGGCTACTTCCAGGGCTTTTGGAGAGATCCAAAAGTCTTTTCTCCTTTTTCTGGGTGCAAGGCCGTGCCCTTTTTACAAAGGGAGTGCCGCTAGGGGAAGAAAGCAATTTCTTCCGTAAGATAAATAATTGATTAAAACAGAACCCGGCCTATGTTCTTCCTATTTTTAATTTTGAAATTAAAATTTTAAAATTTAAAAAATGGCAGGTCATTCGCATTGGGCACAAGTTAAACATAAGAAAGCTGTTGTTGATGCAAAAAGAGGACAAATGATTTCAAAGCTTATAAGAGCAATTACTATAGCTGCAAGAGAGGGAACTAATCCTGATACTAATTTTAAACTAAGATCAGCTATTGATAGAGCAAAAGAATTTCAAGTTCCTTTAGAGAATATTGAAAGAGCCATAAAAAAAAGTGAAGCCAGAGAAGATGCTTTAGAAGAAGTTATTTTTGAAGCTTATTTAAATGATGTTCAAATTTTAATTAAAACTATAACTGATAATAAAAACAGAGCATTGGGCGAAATTAAACATCTTTTAAATAGATTTGGCGGTCGTTTAGCTGAACCAGGATCAGTTATTTGGAATTTTAAAGAAAGAGCTGTGTTTGTTATTGATAAAAAAGACGAAGAAAAAATTTTTGAAATAATGTCAATATTAGAAGATTTTTATGAAAAAGATGGGAATATTTTGTTAATAACTAATTTGTCTAATTTTAATACCGTCAAAAATCATCTAGAAAAATTAGGGATTTCAATTAAAGAATCTTTAATAGAGTTTAGCCCTATAAATTCAATAGGAAATTTAGATGAAGTTAGCAAAAAAAAATTAGAACAACTAACAGAAGCTTTGCTGGATTTAGATGATGTTGAAGAGGTTTTTACCAATACTAAGGACTAAACTTGACTTTTTTAAAAAAATAAATTAAAAATTATTCTATAAGATTGATTAAGATTCATAAATAATTCAGATAAGAGTCGCTAATTAATAATTAATTTAATAAATAGAAAAATTTTAAGAATGGCTATTTTTAAGGTTGTACAACAAGAAGAAGAATTAAAAGAAGACGAAGAATTAATGACAGAGGAGGAACTTTTTGAGGAAGATGATTTAGAAGAAGATTTTGAAGAGGATGAAGAAGGTATGGACGAAGATTCTGAATTTGAAGATTTCGAAGAAGAATCCGAAGAAGAATAAATTAATTCTTGCTAAAGTGCTTTATTTTACCCCGCCTTTTAAAAGGCGGGGTTTTAAAATTTGATTTAAAATTTAAATTAATATTAAATCAATTATTTTATAAATGAATAAAAATCAAGCCGTAAATTTTGTTATCTCACTTTTGCCAAAAAATAGAATTTTTCTTTTAACAGCTTCTTTGGGAGTAGGAAAAACTACGTTTGTTAAATCTTTATCTAAAAAATTAAAAATTAAAGATAGGGTAATTAGTCCAACCTTTATTATTTGGCAAAAGTATAATTTTAAATTTAAAGAAAAAGATTATGTTTTAAATCACATCGATCTTTATCGGTTAAGAACAAGAGATATTTTAAGGTTAGATTTCGAACAAGAATTAAAAAAAAGAAAAAACATTTTTTTTATTGAATGGGGAGAAAAATTAAAAAAATTTTTATCCAGAAAAAAAATTAATTTTATAGAGATTATTATTAAAATTAATAAAGTAAAAAATAATTCAAGAATTTTTATCATAAAAAAATGAAAGTTTTTCTAATAGATGCTAATTCTTTAATTTATCGTGTATATCATGCTTTACCAAGATTTGAAGATTATCAGAATAGACCCGTTCAGGCCCTTTATGGTTTAGCTAATATATTGCTAAAAATTTTAAAAGAAAACAAATTTGATTTTATTTTTGCTTTGTACGATAGACCAGAGCCAACTCTAAGGCATAAGGTTTTTAAGGAATATAAGATTACTCGGCCTAAAGCTACTGAGGACTTGATAAGCCAAATATCTTTGTCTAAAAGGATTTTTTCTGCATTTAATATCTTAACTTTTGAAAAAATAGGCTATGAAGCGGATGATTTAATAGCTAGTTTAAAAGAGTATTTTAAATCAAAAGCAGATGAGATTATTATTTTAACCGGAGATTTAGACACTTTACAGCTTGTTGACAGTAAAACTAAAATTTTGACTATGCAAAAAGGTATAACAAAAAATATTGTTTATGATGAAGAAAAAGTAATGGAAAGATTTGGGGTTTTGCCAAGTCAAATAGTTGATTTTAAGGCTTTAGTAGGAGATGCTTCTGATAATATTGCTGGTATTTCGGGGATTGGTATTAAAACTGCTTCAAGGCTTTTAAATAAATATTTAAATATAGAAGGGATTATAAAAGCTTGTGAGAATAAAGAAATCGAAGAGAAAATAGCTCAAGAGATTTTAAAAAACAAAGAAAAAATTATTTTCAATAAAAGTTTAATCACCTTAAAAAAAGATTTAAAATTTGATGATAATTTGATTTCTCCTTATTTCGGTTTTGATAAAAATAAGGTTTTAGAAGTTTTCAAGGAGTTTGGTTTCAAAAGTTTAATTGAAAGAATAACAAAGAATGAAAAAAAAGAGGAGGTTTCTGATTCTAGTTATTCTTCAAAAAATAATTTATTTAACTTTTTAAAACCTAATAATCTTTTAAGTAATATAAAAAAACCATTTTTATTTTTTTTACAGGATAACTTGATAAAAATTGATGATGGTTCCGGAGATTTAAAATTATTAGATAAAAAATTTTTAGAAGACCTACTTGAAATTGATTGTGAAAAATTTACTTTTGATTTTAAAGAAATTTTAAAAGAACTTTTGGGAAAAGATTTTTATTTTGATAAAAAAATAAATTTGAACCAGATTTTAGACTTAAAAATAATTCTTTGGCTTTTAAGTCCAGAAAGAAAAGATATTTCTTTAGAGAAATTTATGTATCTTAAAGATGAACTCCATTTTAACAATAATAAAAATTATTTAAAAATTGCTAGTGAGTTAATTGATAAACTGGCTGAATTTGGTTTAACTAATATTTATTTTGAAATAGAACTTCCCTTGACGGGTGTTTTATCAAGGATGGAAAAAAGAGGAATTGGTTTTGATTTAAACTCCTTTGAAATTTTTAAAGAAAAAGTTAAAGAGAAAACAGAAATTTTGCTTGAAGAATTAAAACAACTTGCAGGAGAGAATTTTAATCCAAATTCTCATTTGCAAACCAGAAAAATACTTTTTGAGAAATTAAAGCTAAATTATAAAATTTTAACCAAAACTCAAAAAGGAGAAATTTCTACTCAGGAACAAGAACTTTTAAAAATTGCACATCTTCATCCCATTGTTTTAAAAATTATTGAACACAGAAGAATGGTTAAATTGCTTACTTACTATACCGACTCTCTTTTAAAAAGATATGACAAAAATTCAAGAAGAATTTATTCTTTTTTTAATCAAACTGCTTCAAGTACAGGAAGAATAATTTCTGAAAATCCAAATTTGCAAAATTTACCTATTGAAGGTGATTTAGCTATTTTACTTCGTGATTGTTTTAAGGCTCAAGAAGGATTTGTTTTAATAAGCGGCGATTATTCTCAGATTGAATTAAGGCTTTTGGCTTATTTGAGCCAAGACGATAATCTAAAATCTGCTTTTAAAAATGATTTAGATATTCACAGTCAGACAGCTAAATTTATTTTTGGTGACGATTCTCCTTTAAATAGAAAAAAAGCAAAAATTATTAATTTTTCGATAATTTATGGAATATCTCCTAAAAATTTAGCAAACAATTTACAAGTTCCAATTTCTGAGGCTTCAAAGTTAATTGAGAGGTTTTTCTATTTTTATCCAGCTGTTAAGAAATTTAAAGAAGAAAAAATTGAATTTGTTAAAACTTACGGATATATAGAAAATATTTTTAAAAGAAAGAGATTTTTAAAAGAAATAAATTACTCTTCTTATTCTGAAAGAAAATCTGCAGAAAGGATAGCAGTTAATATGCCAATCCAAAGCTTGGCAGCAGATATAATTAAAAAAGCAATGATAGATTTAGATAACGAAATTTTTAAAAAAAGATTAGAAGCTTTCTTAGTTTTATCTATTCACGATGAGCTTATTTTTGAAGTTAATAAAAAAATTAGTAAAGAGTTTAAAATTTTAATTAAGGATAAAATGGAAAATGCTTTTTTTATTGATCAATTTCCATTAAAAGTTAATTTAAGAGAAAGCGAAACTTTAAGTTTTAAATAATGACAAAGAATAACTTTTTTAAATTTTTCTTTGCCTTTAAGTATTTTAAAGAGATTATTTATGGTGGTTTTGTTTTAATTATTTTTTTGTCCTTGTTTTCTTTGACTGTCAATGATTTTAATCTACTTAAATTTTTAATACTTTTTATATCTTTTTTTTCTGTTTTTGTTTTTTTGATGTTGGTTTTATGGGAGAAAAAAAATAAATCTCAAGAGGAATCTTTAATTTATTCTTTAACTTTTAAATTATTAGAGCATTTACAAGAAGGAATTGTAATTTATGATAATAATTTAAAAATTATCTACTGTAATCAGTATTTTTCAGATTTAGTAGGTTTAAGCAAAAATGATTTATTAAATTTAACTGTTAAAAGTGAAATGATAAATAATTTAAGATATAAAATTTTAGCTAATATTTTTTTCCCTTTTTTGAAAGGAGAGGATATAAAAATTATTAATCAAGAGCCAGAGGTTATAAAAGTTAAATTTTCAGAGCCTGAAGAAAAATATTTATTGATTAGTTATTTTCAAATTAAATTAGAAAAACCTTATAAATTAAGAATTGTTTTAGACAAAACAGAAGACTTTTTAGAAGCTGAAAGAAAGATCGAATTTGTTCAACTTATTGGTCATAGCTTATTAACTCCTTTATCTGAGATAAGATGGAATCTGGAAGCTTTAAATACTAATTCTATAAAAGATGAAGATCTATCTTTGATAGAAAATGCAAAAAAAACTGTTAAAACAGCAATTGTTTTATCTGAGTCTATTTTAACATTTCTGCAAGCTGAATATGGGCAAATTAAGTTTGTTTTAGAAAAAGTTGATCTAGAAAGCTTAATTGTTGAAATTTTAGATTTATTAACAAATAAAATTGAAGAGAAAAAGGTAAAAATTCAAGTTGAGATTGAGGAAACATCTAGAATTATTTCTGTTGATAAAAAAGTTATTTTAATATCAATTTTTACTTTACTTGAAAATGCAGTTTTATATAATAAAGAAAATGGCTTAGTTGAGATAAAGATATCTAAGGTTCCCAAAAGGCCTTATGTAGAATTTATGATAAAAGATACTGGGATAGGAATGAATGAACAAGATTTGGCCAATATTTTTAAAAAATATTATAGATCTAAAAAAACTAAAGATTTAAACATCTCAGGTTTTGGTATCGGGCTTTATAAAGTTAAGAAAATTTTAGATATATACGGCGCTAAGATTAAAGTTGATTCAAAAGAAAACGAAGGCACTACTTTTTATTTATATTTCCCAATAGAAACCATCTCTTAATATAAGATTTAAGAAAAAATTTAAAAATATAATATAATTTATTTTGTAATAACATATTGTAATTATTATTTTTAATTATTTTTATAATCTTGAAAATGACCGTCAGAGTTAGATTTGCTCCTTCTCCAACTGGTTACCTACATTTAGGAGGTGCCAGGACTGCTTTGTTTAATTTTATTTTTGCCCGATCTCAAAATGGAGTTTTTATCTTAAGAATAGAGGACACCGATAAAGAAAGATCTAAAAAAGAATTTGAAGATGATATTTTAGAAAATTTAAATTGGTTGAATTTAAAATGGGATGAACCAGTTATAAGACAAAGCGAAAGAACCGATTTATATAAAAATGTAATAAAACAACTTATAGATCAAAAGTCAGCTTATTATTGTTTTTGTAGCAAAGAAGAACTTGAATTAAGAAAGCAGGAACAGTTAACAAGGGGAATGACCCCTAGATATAGTGGAAAATGTAGAAATTTAACGGATTCTGAGGTGCGAGATAATTTAAAGAAAAAAATGCAATATGTAATTCGTCTCCGTGCGCCTGAAAAAATTTTTGTTTTTAATGATTTTTTAAGGGGTGAAATTAAAATTGATTTGTCTCAGGTAGGTGATTTTATAATAGCTAAAAATGAAAATGAACCATTATATTTGTTAGCTAATACAGTTGATGATCATTATCAAGGAATAACCCACGTTATAAGAGGAGAAGAATTTATTTCAACTACTCCAAAACAAATTCTTATTTATAAATATCTTGACTGGCAGGTGCCTATTTTTGTTCATTTACCCTTGGTTTTAGGTCAAGATAGAAGCAAACTTTCAAAAAGGCACGGAGCTAAAAGCATTTCTGAGTATAAAAAAGAGGGTTATTTGCCAGAGGCAATTTTAAATTTTATAATTTTATTAGGTTGGCATCCAGAAAAAGATAGGGAAATTATCAGCATAGATGAAGCAGTTAAGGAATTTAAATTAGAGAGGTTAAATAAATCACCTGCTGTTTTTAATATATCTAAACTTAATTTTTTAAATCGTTATTATTTAAAACAAAAAAATCCAGAAGAAATTTTACCCTTGATTGATTTTTCTTTATATGGAAAATTTGATGGCATATCTTTAATTTGTCAAAATGGTTTGGTTTATTCTTATGAAAAATTGTTAAAAATTATTAATTTGGCTAAAGAAAGATCATTTCTGGTTTCTAATTTACTGGAATCTGTTGATTTTTTCTTTAAAGATTTTGATTATCCAAAAGGTTTGCTTTTATGGAAACAGGTCGATGAAAAAAAAATTATTAATAATTTGATAGAAATTAAAGATAAACTTTCAAATTTGGAAGAAGAAAAATTTGAGTCTTTAAATATAAAAAGAATTTTAGATGAGTTGTCTTTTTCTAAAGACAAAGGAGAATATTTTTGGCCATTAAGAGTTGCTCTTTCTGGTAAAGAATATTCTCCTGCGCCTTTTGATTTAGCAGAGATTTTTGGCAAAAGCCGGACCATTGAATTAATTGACAAAGCTATTAATTTGCTTAAAAAATAATTTTTTATTTTAGAATGTTTGATTTAATAAAACTTCTCGTTTATTTTATAATAATCTTATTGATTTTTTCTTTTTTGCCAAAAAGTTTTTTAGATAGCTTAAAGAAAATTTTTAACTGGGATATTTTTTTTAATACTTTAAAAAAGGGATGGTTGAATTTTATAAATTTTATCGAAGAAGCCACGGGCATTAAATTTTCGGATGTTTCGGTTAGATTAAAACAAGTTTTTGGGATTGATATCATTGCTTTGTGGAATTTGTTAGTCGGATTATTAAACAAATTTTTTAATTTTATTTTTTCACCATTTAAAAGATGAAGAAAAATTTACAGATTCTATTTTTAATTATGTTTTTAATTTCAATTTTTATAGTTTTTTCAGATAAGATAAGCTTTTTACCAGAAAGATTTAAGAAGTCTTTTTCGTTTGGTATGGATTTAGCTGGGGGGACAATCCTGACTTATCAAATTGATTTTGAGAAAGCAAAGAATAGTAACAGAGGCCAGGTTTTAGAACAAACAAAAGATATGATCGAGAGACGTATAAATTTTCTAGGTGTAGCAGAGTATTTTGTAAGTTTTTCTGAATCAGGCAGAATTTTAATTGAAATACCCAATATAAAAAATCCCGAAGAAGCTAAAAAAGTTATAGGCGAGACTCCTTTTTTAGAATTTAAAATTCCAATTGATGATAAAACTTTTATTTCTTCAGGATTAACAGGTAGATACTTAGAGAATGCCGAGGTTAGCCAAGACCCAGTTTCTTTAGAGCCAGTGGTTTTGCTTTCTTTTAATAAAGAAGGTTCTTTAATTTTTAAAAATTTAACTGAAAAATATTTAGGTAAGCCAATAGCTATTTTCTTAGATAATCAAATAATTAGTGCTCCAATTGTTAAGGAAGTTATAACTAATGGTAAGGCAGTAATTAATAGTAACGGGAAATTTTCTTTTCAAGAGGCAAAACTTTTAGCTAACAGATTAAAACAAGGATCATTGCCTGTTCCTATTTATCTAGTAGGCGAGTCTGTAATTGATCCTTTGCTTGGTCTAAAATTTCTTGATTTGTCTTTAAAAGGGGCTTTACTAGGAATATTGTTAGTTTTGATTTTTATGGTTGTTGTTTATAAATTCAATGGATTTTTAGCTGATATAGCTTTGATTTTTTTTATTTTCTATAATTTGGCTCTTTATAAGATGCTAGGGGTTACAATTTCATTAGCTTCTCTTGCTGGTTTGGTTTTGGCTGTGGGTATGGCAGTTGATGCTAATATTTTAATTTTTGAAAGAATGAAAGAAGAAAGGGCAAAAAATTTAAAAGACAGTCAAGTCATTGGAGAAGGGTTTAAAAGAGCCTTTCCTTCAATTAGAGATTCTAATATGACTACTATTATTTCTTCTTTGATTATGTATTTTTTGGCAACTTCTTTTGTTAAAGGATTTGCTTTAACTTTGTTTTTTGGAGTTTTGATAAGTTTTTTGACAGCTGTTTTCTTTAGTCGTTATTTGTTAGAAACTTTTTATTTTAAAAATGGATTTTATAAAAAATAGATTTTATTTTTATTTTCTAAGCTTTTCAATTGTTATGTTTGGAGCTTTAAGTTTTTATATTTTTTCTCCATCTTTTGGTATTGATTTAACCGGTGGTCAAATTTTAGAGGTTAAAACAAAAGCTAATGTTTATGAAATAATTAACAAATTATCTTTAAAAGCCTTAATTTATCCTCAAAAGGATGGTTTTTTATTAAAAAGTAGTCAAGATTTAAGTTTGGCATGGCAAGAGATTTTAAAGGAAGATCCTTCAAGTAAAAAAATAAGATTTGAATCAATTAGCGGTAATTTAAGTTCAGAATTGAGGAAAAGATCATTATGGATGATAATAATTATTTTATTTGCTATAGGATTTTATGTAGCTTTAGCTTTCTATAAGTTAAAAAGGGAGTTTTCCTTATTTGTTTTAGGCTTTGTAGTGATAGTTACTTTACTTCACGATGTTTTAGCAACCACTGGTTTTTATGTTTTAATTTCAAAATTTTTAGGATTTGATTTAGATATTAAATTCATAACAGCTTTACTTATTATCGTAGGTTTTTCTGTCCATGATACTATTGTAGTCTTTGATCGTTTAAGGGAAAATATTTTAATTTCAGGGAAAAAAGATAAACAAATTTTTAATGATAGCATAAATCAAACCATTAGAAGATCTTTTTTTACTTCCTTAACTGCTGTTTTATCTGTATTTCCTTTAACATTTTTAATTTCTGATTTAAAAGCATTTCTTCTTTCAATTCAAATAGGAATTATTATCGGAACATATTCTTCTATTTTTTTAGCATCACCCCTTTTGTTCGATCTAAAAGAAGATAAATAGTTAAATTTTTCAATAAGATGCTTTATAATTATAAAAATATTTTTGCCAGGGTAGCTCAGGTGGTTAGAGCACCGCTCTGGTAATGCGGAGGTCACGGGTTCGAATCCCGTCCCTGGCTCAGTTTTTAAAGTAAATTAAAAAATGTCGTTATTAAATTAATGAAGAAAATGTCAGATAAAATAAAAGAAGTTGAAAACAAACTTCGTACCCTTTTTTCTTTATGGATTGATCCCGAAAAGGTCGCTAAATTAGAAATTCAAGGAAACGTAGACGAGAGAGGTCTTCTTGTAGAAATTACAGGACCAAAAGAAGTTTTAAGTTTAATAATTGGTAAAAAAGGATCAACTATAAATGCTGTAAGAAAAATAACTAAAAGTATAGGAGGAGCAATGGGAGCTGTTATTTCTTTAAAAGTCAACACTCCCAGGGCTTAATGAAGAATAAAAAAATAGTTTTTCAAATTCTTGATGCTATTTTATTGTCAAGTAGGGGAAAAATAAAGATAGAAACTTTAGAAAATTTTTTTAAAGGATTAAAAATTAAAAATATTCTTGAAGAATTAAATTTAAGATATAAAAATTTAGGTTTTTTTGTTTATCAGGAAAATGGCTTTATAGAGCTGGTTAATCGTCCTGCTGTGTATCCTTATCTTGTTAATTTTTTCGATTTTTCAGAAGAAGAAAACTCGAAAAATATTTTGGAGGTGCTCGCTATTATTGCTTATGCTGGTCCTATGAGGTTGGAAAAAATAAATTCGCTTAGAAATAAAAATTCATGGTTTGAGATTTTTTATTTACTGAAGGAAGGACTTGTGATCAAAACCAGTAAGAATTTTTTTAAGGTTAGTCAAGATTTTCTAGATTTTTTTGGTTTTAAAGAAATTAAAGACTTGCCTGACTATTTTAGAGTAAGAAAAGGTTTAAAAAGTTTGATTTAAAAGATGTTTCTTTTTTTAATATTTTTAAGTTTTTTTACTTTTAATGTTAATAATACACTAACGAATAATGCTGAGAAAAATTTTTATTTTACTGAAAAAGTATACAAGGATGTAGATTTTCAAGATGTAAATAAGTTAAATTTAGATATAAGAAATTTTTCAGCAGAATCTATATTAATTAAAGAAATAGGAGGGCAAACCTTGTTATCAAAAAATTCTTTAGCCAAAAAGGACATAGCTTCCATAACAAAACTTTTAAGCGTTTATATAGGTTATTTAGTTTTTAAGGAAAATAAAGATTTCTATTTTGATAAAGAAAGTTTAAGTAAAGAGGGTATTGTCGGTTATTTTAAGGAAGGAGAAAGGATATCCAGAGATGATATTTTTAAAGCTGTTTTAATTGCCTCAAGTAACGATAGCATTTATCTTTTGGCTAAAAACTATAATGTTAAAGATTTTGTTTCTTTAATGAATCTTAAGGCTAAAGAATTCGGTATGCTTGATTCAAAATTTGTTGACCCTAGCGGATTAGAACAAAATTTATCTACGGCCAAAGACCTTTTTATTTTATTGGTTAATCTTTACTCTAGGATACCTGAAATTTTAAGAATAACTACTTTGGAAAAAGTTGTTATAAATAATAAAACTTTGTGGACGACTAATTTGATTTTGCATAAGTATAAAAATTTTATTGTAGCTTCAAAAACAGGATATAAGGATGAAGTTGGAGAAAATTTGGTTATGATTTTAAAATTTGATAAATCACCTTTTTTGGCTTTTATTCTTTTGGGGTCAAAAAACAGATGGCAAGAAACAGAAATGCTTATAAGTTCTTTGATTAAATATTATGGTCAATGAAATTTTTTTAAATTTAATTAAAGTTGTTATTCACGGTTTATTTGGTTTTTTGTTGTCTATGATTTTAGTTCCTATTTATCTGAAAATAGCTTTTTATTTTAATTTAACTGATAAGCCATTTAGAAAAGATGCTCCAATTGCTTCAGAAACTTTAAAGGAAAAAGCAGGAACTCCTACCGTAGCAGGTGTTATTATGTGGATACCGCCTTTATTTTTAGCTATTTTATTTTTTGTCTTAAGCAAAATTTTTGGCGGAATATTTGAATTTTTAAATTTTTTAAGCAGAAGAGAAACATATTTAGTTTTAGCCGGTTTATTTTTAGGAGGTTTTTTTGGTTTAATCGATGATCTTCTGCGTCAATTTAATTATCAGGGATTAAGAAGAAGAGATACTTTTGTGATTTATTTAGTTATAGGTCTTATTTTTGCTTGGTGGTTTATAACTAAACTTAATTTTAATTTTATTGATTTTGTAGATAAAAGAATTTATGTGGGAGTGTTATGGTTTTTAATATATTTTTTGTTTGTTTTTTTGGCAGTTGTTTTATCTGGTGATATTACTGATGGCGTTGACGGTCTTTTTGGAGGCTTAAGTTTTTTAATTCTTTTAACCTTAACTATTTTTGCTTTTTTGAATAAAGACTATAATCTTGCTTCTTTTGGTTCTGCTTTAATGGGATCTATCTTGACTTATTTGTGGTTTAATTTTTATCCAGCTAAATTTTTTGATGGAAATACTGGTTCTTTTTCTGTTTCAGTGGCCATAGTTTTAATGAGTTTTTTCACTCAAAGTAGCTTAATTTTACCACTTTTGACTCCTATTTTTGTTTTAGAGGCAGGTTCTGTCTTGCTGCAACTTTTTTCAAAAAAGGTATTTAAACGAAAAATTTTTCTATCAACTCCCATTCATCATCACTTTAAATCTTTAGGATGGCACGAGTCTAGTATAACTTTTAGATTTTGGATGATTAATCTTATAGGTTGTATTTTTTCAGTTATAATTTATTTGATTTTTAAAATTTATTAATAATTGTTTGATTTTAAAAATGGCTAGATTTTTGATAAAAGGAGGCAAAAAGATAAATGGGGAAATAAAAGTAGCTGGTTCAAAAAATGCTATTTTAGCTCTTTTGCCGGCTTCTTTATTAATTGATGGGAGGGTAATTTTTAAAAATGTTCCTTTGATTAAAGATGTTGAGTCAATGATTTCTATTTTAAAATATTTAGGGGCAGAAATTTATTTTGATGATGGAAATTTAATTATTAATAATAAAAATTTAGGATACAAGGATTTATTAATTGAAGAAGTGAAAGCTTTAAGAGCCTCGATTTTATTTTTAGGACCTGTTTTAGCAAAATTTGGAAAAATCAAAATTTGGGAGCCAGGAGGAGATGTAATAGGAGCAAGGCCCATTGATTCTCATTTAAAAGGATTATCTGATTTAGGTGCAATTTTTAATATTTCAAATAGTTTAATAGAAGGCAAATTTAAAAAATTTATAACAGATCAAGTTATTTTAAAAGAAATAAGCGTAACAGCTTCAGAAACTTTAATTATGTGCGCTTCTTTTTCTAAAAAACCGATAAATCTTAGATTGGTTGCTTTAGAACCGCATGTTCAGGCTTTGTGTTGTTTCTTAAAAAAAGCAGGCTATGAAATTTCAGGTATAGGAACTCATTTTTTAAAAATTTGTAAAGGTAAAAATTTAAAAAAAGAAGTAATTTTTGAAGTCCCTTTTGATTATGTAGAAGCTGCCACTTTTCTGTCTTTATCTCCGGTTATCAAGGATAAACTAATTATAGAAAATGTACCGTTTGAAGATTTGGATTCAGTTTTAATTATTTCAAAAGAAATGAACATTAATTTAGAGATTAAAAATAAAAACTTAATTGTCAAGAAATCAAAACTAAAAGGAACTAAAATTCAAACAGGAATTTTCCCAAAATTTCCATCTGATGCTCATCCTCCTTTTGGGGTTTTGGCTACTCAAGCAAATGGAGTTAGTTTAATCCATGAATGGTTATATGAAAACCGTTTTGGTTATTTAAAAGAATTAGAGCACATGGGAGCTAATGTTGAAATTTTAGATCCCCATAGGGCAATTATTATTGGGCCAACACCTCTTTTAGGCAAAGAAGTTAGATCTTTAGATATAAGAGCAGGTATAGCTGTTTTAATAGCCGGTCTTATAGCTGAGGGGGAAACTTTAATTAGCGAAGTTGAAAAGATAGAAAGAGGTTATGAAAAAATTGATGAAAGATTAAATATGTTAGGCGCGGATATAAAAAAAATAGATTAAAAATTATCTAACTCTTCTTTGGTTATTAAAATTTTTCTTGGCTTTGAGCCTTCCTGAGGGCCAACTATTCCTTTTTGTTCAAGTAAATCCAGAATTCTTGCTGCTCTTGCGTAGCCTATTTTCAGTCTTCTTTGAAGCAAGGAAGTTGAGGCTTTATTTGCTTCAAGAATGATTTCAATAGCTTCTTTTAATAAGTAATCATCGTCTTCGTTTTCTTGTAAATAAACTGTTTTTTTCTCTATTTCTTCAAGGGGTATTGTTTGTTTTTCAAATTGTGGAAGTTCTTCTGCCTGATCGCTCCAAAATTTTATCACTTTCGCTATTTCGTTTTCTGAGACATAAGGCGCTTTAATTCTTAATGGTCTTAAGGTTGATGTTGAAATAAAAAGACCATCTCCTGTTCCCATTAGTTTTTCTGCTCCTGAGATATCAAGTACTGTTCTTGAGTCTACGTATGAAGCAACCTTAAAACATATTCTGTTTGGTATATTAGCTTTAATTAAACCGGTAACTATATCAACAGAGGGTCTTTGGGTGGCTAATATTAAATGAATTCCTGTAGCTCTAGCCATTTGCGTAAGACGGATAATCATAGATTCAATGTTTGCTCCGAAGGTTATCATTAAATCAGCAAGTTCATCTATAACTAGTACTATTCGAGGCATTAACTTGTCTTTTTTTATGATTTGTTTTTGATTATAAGAGTTTATATCCCTTGATTTAGATTCTTGAAGTAGTTTGTATCTTTCTTCCATTTCCTCTATTAACCAGTTAAAAACTGCAAGAGTTTTTTTTACATCAATAATAGGGTCCATAATAAGATGAGGTAAATCGCTGTAAGTTATAAGCTCAACTCTTTTGGGATCTATTAGAATCAAGTTTAAAGTATCAGGACTATTTTTCATTAAAAAAGAAATTAAAATGTTGTGAATAAAAATTGATTTTCCAGATCCAGTGGTTCCAGCGATTAAAAGATGCGGCATTTTTGCCAAATCAGCGAAATAAGCTTCACCGTTTATTTTTCTACCAACAGGAAAAGTAAAAAGTGACCCCTCTGAAAATTCTTTTTCTTTTAAAATATTGCCCAATTTTACCACAGCTGATTTTTTGTTTGGAACCTGAATTCCTAGCACTGCTTTTCCTGGAATTGGTGTTTCAATTATTAAATTTGGAGTGCCCAAGGCTAAGGCTAAATCCGATTGATAGCTTAAGATTTTAGATAATTTTACTCCTTCTCCGGGTTTTAATCCAAACCTAGTAATAGCT
>Ga0068706_1000165_pt1 | contig 33227 bp, 20 predicted proteins | sample YNPMSBMetaG_FD_65632 | JGI IMG/M metagenome (GOLD analysis project Ga0068706, IMG submission 65632) | Anoxygenic and chlorotrophic microbial mat microbial communities from Yellowstone National Park, USA - YNP MS-B MetaG | ecosystem: Environmental > Aquatic > Thermal springs > Hot (42-90C) >...
CAGAAAAATAAATCGTATCGTTTGAAATGTTCCATACAAAATTAGAACTTCGCAACGGCGCCGATAATGTTTGACATTTCTTGAGTTCTCCCCTTATTTCAAAAGAATCAATCGATCCAATAAATCGAGCTTTAAAGATTGTTCCTGAAAAGCAGCATTCTAAAATTTTAATTGACTTAAAGGTTCGTATGTTTTTTATATTATTTAAATTTTTTGAATAATTGAATGTGGAAATTTTTATAAACCAACGAAAATTCGACTTGTTCAATTCTGGAATTAACAAAATAAAAAGAGAAAAACAAAATTCTGAAGGCAAAGATTTGATCAATTCCTTATTTGTCGAATTTAAAAGTTTTATATTAGAGTAATTATTTTTGTTAAATTCAATCTTATTATTTATTAAAAAAATGTAAATGGAGTCGTTGAATAATATATATTTTTTTTTATCAGATATTTCGGCTGTCCACTTACCTAAAAATAACATTTGAAATTTTTCGAAATCTTTTACGATTAAAATAAACTTTTATACTTGGCTCTTCGTTAAAAATTTTTTTTGTTGTGAAGTTAAAATAGAATTAAAAATTATTATTAAAATTATAATTGCAAAATATTGTTTCATAATAAAATAGATATTTAAATTGATATTTTCAAAAGTTAAAGATAAAGTTAAGTTAAATTATCAAAAGATAAAAATAGCTTAAGATCAGTAATTCATTTTTTTACTTAAAAGTATTTTGTTCAATAATAGCTATGTATATAAAAAAATCAATTAATAATATTTAAAAGTCTCAAAAAAAACTAATACTAACAACAATTTTTTTATTTGATTTTTCTTTAATTACTGCATTCTTAAATTTTTATATTTAAAATCATAATTTCCTTTGTTATGTATTCCATTTTGAATGATACGCATATTATTCATATCCACTTAATTCAACTTCTTTCCGTAATTTTAATTTTATATTTTTTGAGATTCTTTTTATGTCCAAATTTATAGGCTTAATTTAGTGTTATATAATAAAATCTGAAATTTTTTGGTATTCTTAGATAAAACCTAATTAAAGCAACATAATCATTTTTTCAAAGACATTAAATGACGCTTTAGATAAATTTGAATTAATTTTTTTAATCTCTTTTATTTTTGACATAGTTTTCCGTTTTGCTTATGAAAATAAAAAGTTTATAAGGGTATTATATCTTTTTTCTATTTCTATTATTCGTTCATACAAAAATTACATTTTTTTTAATTCATTATTATTATTGTATTAGAAAATATCTTTAAATACTTTTTTCAAATTTTTTTTAATTAATATACTATGTATAAATTATAATGATAATCATCTTAAAATGTGTTTTTTATTTTTGTATTTTTTTAGACTCTATTCAATTTTTATTTATTTTCAACTAAATTTTAATTGTCGAAATTTAATATAGGCTTAAAAATTATAATTTTATCAGTTTAGGTATTCATTACTATTAAAATTAACAATTATTTAATTATCATATTAATTTAATTATTTATAATTTTAATTTATCAAATATCATTAAAAAAATAAAAAATTTGAACTTAAAAAAATTATAAAATGTTTAGTTAATAAATGTGACTTAAAGTTTATTTAATAATGAGATTTTAATATATAAAGTAAAATAAAAATAAAAATGAAATAAAATGATTTAAATAATTTGTGGAGACCAGCTACCACATTAAAAAACGGGGCGAAACCGAAAAGCCATACGAGTAGGAAAAAAAAGGAGGAATTATTAAAAAAAAAGCTTTATTGTTTTTATTTGTTCCATTACTGATTGTTTTTCTTTCATCTTGCGAAGAAGACAATAAAGATGAAATTCAACCTGTTACAGTTGCAGAATTTATTGGCAAATATTTAATCGGAGCTGGAAGTTTTTGGGTTCCTTTAGATCAAAATGGAAATCCAATTTTAACGGAAAAAAGAAGTATAGAAGGAGATACAATGATAGTAGAACGCGGTTTGGGGGACACTCTGTTACTACGAACGCCTACTTTAGGCAAAGTTAAAACATTGCCAAGAGTGGATGGACAGAAAGTAAATTTAACTATTCCTAATCAAAGTTATAACGGCTTTTTAGATTTTACAGGCGGAGGAGGAACTTTACAAACTACAGAACAATTCTGCTTTGAAAAAGCGCAAGACGGAAAAAAGTTTTTTGATTCAAATTCTGGAATTGGAAAATTTAGAATTACAATGCGAACAGGCACAAGTAGATTTGAAGCTCAACTTAGAAGAAGTTCGCGATTTCAATAATAAATAAAAATAATTTTTTCGCGGGATGAGAAATTTTAATATTTAAACTGTTAATATTTTTTCTAATATAAATTTTTTATCCCGCCCATTTAATTCATCTTAGTAATTGTTAAAAATATTTGTTGGCTAATTTTTTTAATTATTTAATATTACAATCCTTTAACAAAAGAAAAAAGAGATATAAAATTCAATTTTTTTTCCTTTTAATCATGTTTGATAGTTTGTTGTAAATTATTTTACGCATTTCTTTAATTGATAAATATGAAGAAAGCTCTATAAGCTATTCTATTTTTCTCTATATTAGCATTTCAATTTGCAAATGTTTAATTTTGTAAAAAAAATTTTTGCAATTGGATTATTTCCAAAACAATATAGAAGCATTAAGCGAATTAATTTTATATCTGGAGAAGCACGCCGTAGGCTTTTTAACCGAAAGCGAATTTGAGATTTTAGAAAAACGTTTGAAAGCTATTTCAAATCGCTTTTATATTGATAAACAAACGACTAATAATTTTATTAGAATTTTTGAATCGTCGTTAGAAAAAAAAATATTTTTAAAAAATTGCGTAAGCTATCCGCATTATCTTGAAATAGCGATAGGAATTTCCGCATATAGCGACTATTTGACAGGAGTAATAAGTTTAAATCCGGAATATTTTTTCATTTTAACCGATCTTAACGAACTTAAAAAAGAAATAGACGAAGAAAAGTTTTATAACTATATAATTTCATCGTTAAAAAATTATAAAAAATTAGAAACTAAATTAAAGCTTCTTAGATTGGCTAAAAGAAGGGAAATATTAAAAATTGGAGCGAGAGATATTTTAGGATTGGATTCTTTAGAAAAAACATTGAGTCAAATTTCAATTTTAGCGAAGGTACTATTGAAAGTTTGTTTTGAAATATGCGTTGAAGAGATTGATAGAAAATACGAGCTTAAAAATAAAATCGATTGGAAATATGCTTTGTGTTCGTTAGGAAAACTTGGGGGCGGAGAATTGAATTATAGTTCCGACGTCGATTTGTTGCTTTTCTATGAAAAAGATTACAAGATTGAAATTAAAGATTCGACAAAATATTACAGCGAGCTTCTAAGCGAGACGGCGCAACTGTTCGTAATATTTTCGAGCGAAAATACAGATTACGGTTATCTTTATAGAGTCGATTTTAGATTGCGTCCGGAAGGTAAATATTCTCCGATATGCGGGGGCGTATGGGATTATATAAATTATTACGAAAAAAGAGGGGAATTATGGGAGCGTCAAATGTTGCTAAAATTAGATTTTGTATGCGGCGATAAAAGTTTGTATAACTTTTTTTATAAATTTGTTCGCTCATATGTTTTTAATCAATCATTGTTTCTTTCGCCTTTTGAACAAGTTGCAAAAATGAAATATGATATTGAAAAAAAGGTCAAAGAAAAAAAAGACGTAAAACTTTTTTCAGGTGGAATTAGAGATATAGAATTTTCAGTTCAAGCTTTGCAGTTAGTATATGGAAAAGAGGACGATAGTTTAAAAACATCAAATACCTTAAAGGCTATCGCGGCGCTTTCAAGATTAAAAAAATTAGCCGCAAAAGAAGCGATTATCTTTGCCGAAAATTATGCTTTTTACAGAAAAATAGAACATTACTTGCAATTGATGAACGATATTCAAACTCATGAAATTCCGCAAGACGATAGTTTTATAACAAAAATGGCTTTTTATTTTCAATTTGAAAACGCCGAAGATTTTTGGAAAACGCTAAATCAATCTCGAGCTGAAATTAAATCGATATTTAATTCAATCGTTGGTCAAGATTACAAAAATTTCGAGTTAAAAAAAATAAACTTTAAAGATTTGAAGAAAGCCGAGCGAAATTATAATTTCTTGAAAACTGGGAAAGATATATTTGAGAATAAGTCTTTTGACAAATCTACAAGTAAAGCTTTTGAAAAAATTGAAAATAATTTTTGGAAATTATTGAAAAATTTTTCTTATCCAGATATTATTATAGAAGCTTTCGCTAAAATTGTTCGTTCGTTTATTTTTCCGTCTCAACTGTATAATTTTCTCGATGATGAATTTGTTTTGGAAAGTTTTATGCGCTTATGCGCCTTTTCACAGCTTGGAGTTTATTGTTTGACGACCGATAAATTTTGTCAAGATTTATTGTTAAGCGGAACTGTTTTTTTGAATTATAAAAATTTGTCTCTTGAAAATTTAAATGACAAACAAATTTTATTTTATCTATCTTATAGATTTGCAAATGATATGGAGGACGAATTAAGTTGTTCTAAAATATTGAGCGAATTTGTAGAAGCAAAGATAAAAAAAATAGCTATTAATTACGAAAATTTTGGAAATTATTTTATCGCCGGTTTAGGAAGTTTTGGCTCTTGCGAAATGACGTTTGGATCTGATATAGATTTATTAATAATCGCTTCCGACGAATGCAATTTTGAAAAAGCTCAAGAGTTTGGCTCATTATTTTGCAAATTTCTTGCAAATGAATTCTTGGAATTTAAATTTGACTTGCGATTGCGACCCGAGGGAAAAAGCTCCCAAATGGTTTGGACTTTTTCCGAAGCCGTAAAATATTTAAAAAAGCGCTCGAGAATATGGGAATTGCAAGCTTTGACGAAGTTGAGATTTATTTGCGGAGATAAAATTTTATTTGATAGTTTTTTAATGGAATATGCAAATGTCGTTAAGAGCAAAGATAAAAATTATTTTGCATATGAAATTGATTTAATGCGAAAAAAATTAGTTAAACATTCCGCTTTTGAAAAAAAATTTCATCTTAAACGCGATTTTGGCGGATTGTTAGATGCGCAATTCGGCGTTCAATATATTTTTTTAAAGAATATTGAAGAAAGTTTTACTTTAATTGGAACAAATTTATACGACTTATTGATGAAGCTATCAAATTGGCATAAAGAAAAAGAATTGTTTAACAAAATCGCCGAAAACTATCGATTTTTAAAAAAATTAGATTTTGCGTTTCAAAGTTATTACAATAAAAAAGAGACACTCATTTCTTTAGATAAAAACAAACCGATTGAATTTATTGAAACATTAAATATGAAAACGGAAGTTTTTTTTGTTAAATTACAGTATTGTATAAATGAAAATTTTCTATTTTATAAAAAAATACTGTCGGAAGAATGAAAGAAAATATTAAGTTTTTTGTCAAGAATTATATTGAATATTTAGTTTTAATTATTGTCGGCGTAGTATATTACAAAACTGTAGCTCGTTCGGTCATTCAAATTGATTGCGGAGAACTTGCGGCGGTTCAATATTTTTGGGGTATAGCTCATCCAACAGGATATCCATTATTTTCTTTATTGGGACATTTGTTTTTAAAAATTAAATTAGTCGATTCGATTATTTTTCAACTTAATTTATTGGCGGCAATTTATTGTTTGATTGCCGTATTTTTTTTAACTAAATCTTTAAGGTTATTTTTTTCAAACCTTCATTTTTTTGAGGAACTAAAAGACTTTAAAAGAAAACAAAAGACGACAAAAAAACAAAGAAAAGAAGTTCATAGTTTTTTTCAAAAGTTAAATTCTGTTGATATTGATTATAAATTGATAAAACTTGCAATAATTTTTTCCAGTTTAACTTTTGCTTTTGGAAGCGTTTTTTGGTCTCAAGCCGTCGCGACAGAAGTCTATTCGTTGAATATGGCTTTGTTTTCAATTTCTTTTTATTTATTGATAAAATATTGGCTTGCAGAGCCAGAAAGAGAATTAAAACATTTAATTTTATTTTCAATATTTGTCGGATTGGGTTTTGCAAATCATATGTCTATTATGTTTATTTTGCCGGGGTTTTTTTGGCTGATATTTTACAAAAATGGATATTCAATTCCAACTCTAAAAAAATTTTTTATCTCGATCGTAATTATAGGCGTTGTTGCAATAATTTTTTATATAATGTTGTATTTGAGAGCCTTGCAAGATCCTTTTTTGAAATGGGGAAATCCAATTGATTTTGAACGATGGTTTAGGCATATAACGGCAAGGCAATACAGGGTTTGGTTGTTTGAATCATTCGAAGCTTATTTTAATCAGCTTTGGAAGTTGGTTAAAATATTTTCTGTTGAATATTATTACATTGGCTTATTTGTTTTCATTACTGGAGTTTATTTCGGCATAAAAAAATATAAAAAATTGACGCTCTTTTTATTTATAATTTTTATATTTTCTTTTATCTATGCTGCCGGTTATAATATAACTGATATTGATTCCTATTTATTGCCGACTTTATATGCTTCAGCATTCTTTTTATCGTTAGGTTATTTATTGTTGTTGACAATATCTAAAAAATTAAAATACGTGTCGATTTTAATATTTTTATTTGCTATTTATTTTATTTATTCAAAGAACTTAGAAAAAAACGATTGTTCAAGAGTTTATGTTTTTGAAGATTTTGCCAAAACTACTTTGGGATTTGTAAAAAAAAATGCGGTAATTTTAAGCTATCAATGGGATTTTTTCATATCGCCGACATATTATATAAAATATGTCGAAGGTTTTAGAAAAGATGTAAGAATTATCGATACGGAATTGTTAAAACGTTCATGGTATTATGATCAATTAGAAAGATTTTATCCGGGAATATTGAAAAATTTAACAAAAGAAGTCAATGAATTTATAAGAGAATTGCTAAAATTTGAAAGAGGGGAAAAGTATAATCCTTTATATTTAGAAAGAATGTACCAAAATATAAAAACTCGTTTAATCGAAGAAGCTCTTAACGAGGATAGAGACGTTTATGTTACCATAGAGGTTTTAGCCAACGAAATTAATCAGAAAAAATTTAAATTGCCAGATGGTTATACTGTAATTCCATCTTTAATACTATTTAAAATCGTTCCAATAAACGCCGATTATGTTCAAGCTCCTGAGCCAGACTTTAGCATTAGAAAAAGCTCAAGAAAAGACGAATATGTAAATTTTATATTCAATCAGGTTGGAACTACTTTAATTCAAAGAGTAAAATATGAAATTGAAAAGGGAAATATAGATATGGCTCGATTATATTATAAGAAATATATAAGCGAATTTTCCGGTTATGCTCCAATAAGTTATGATTTAAAGGTAGGAATAGAAAATGCATTGAAGCAATATTAATTCTGATATATGAAAGCGAATACTTTTTTATGTTTATCCGCCGTTTTTATTTTATATATAAATTTGAAAGCTCAAACGGCTTACTCGGCAAATAAAAATTTTAAAATAAACATAAAAGAAAATTTTGATTCAATTGCCGCTAACGAAAGTCAAATTAGATACGATAGATTGGCTTTATTTGCAGGTTCCGTTGTCGCTGTTAATGCGGCTCTTTGGGTTTATTATAATGAAGCTTGGTATAAAGGAACAAAAACAAAATTTCATTTTTATGACGATTGGTATAATGGCAATTTAAATGTCGACAAACTTGGACATTTGCATTATGCGATGATACAAAATAGATTAGGTTATAGAATATTTAGATGGATAGGTTATAATGACGATTGGTCAATGTGGCTTGCAAGCGGACTAGGCTGGCTTTTGCATTTGCAGGTAGAATTGGAGGATGCAAAATATGCGGAATGGGGATTTAGTTGGGGAGATTTGGGAGCGAATACTTTAGGAGCGATTTATCCAAATTTGCAAAGATATTTGCCTTATTTAAATAATTTCAACTTAAAGTTAAGTTATTATCCTTCTATAAACTATAGAAAAAATATAGTTAAACATATTATAAACGATTATGAAGGAAGAACGTATTGGTTGACTATGAACATTTTCGGCTTATATCCAAAGCTATTTAAAAATTTTATTCCAACGTGGTTGAATATAGCGATAGGCTACGGAGGAGATGAAATCTATAATGAAGAAGGAAGATTAAGACAGATAGGCAAAAGAGGAATTGGAAATCAGCAGTGGTATATAGCATTAGATTATGATTTGCTAAAAATTTTTTCTCCGCATAAAAATTCTTTTTTATATATATTGTTGGAACAATTGGATCAAATCCATTTTCCAGCTCCAGCTATTATGATTACGCCAAGAAGAGAAATATATTTATTATTTATAAGCAATTAAAATATAAAATGTAAGGAAATTTTAATGAAAAAAATAATAAACAAAGCCGAATATATATCGTTTATAATAGCGTTTGCGGTATATTATAGCTCATTTTCGCGAGAGATAATGGAGATAGATTGGGGGGAGATAGTATGCTGTTTATATTATTTTGGAATAATGCATCCGACAGGATATCCGTTGTTTACGCTGTTGGGATGGTTGTTCTTAAAATTGCCGTTGGGGATGAGCGTAGCCGCTCAAGCAAATTTGCTAAGCGCGATATACGGATCGATAGGGATATTATATTTTGGGAAGATGTTGAAAGTAATGAGCGAGAATGAAATTGAGAAAGAAGAAAAAGAAAAAGATGTCGAGTTAAGGAAAGGGAAGAAAGATTTGACGGTGTTTTTTGGGATAATGACGAGCAGTTTAGCGTTGGCGTTTGGGATGATATATTGGCGGCAGGCTGTTGCGATAGAGGTATATTCGTTGCAGATGTTGTTGCAGAACGGGACGTTGTATTACGCGATGCGAGGGTATTTTGAGAAAGAAGAGAAGGATAAGAGATATTGGATAGCGGCGGCGGCAATGTTGGGGTTAAGTTTTTCAAATCATTTAATGACGATATACATAGTTCCTGGGATAATATATTTGTATATAACAAAGAAGAAGCTAAATGTAGAGGCGATAAAGCGGTTAGTGATATTAGGGGGCATAACGACAGTTATAGCGATAATATTTTATGGTATGTTAATGATGCGAGCAAGACAGAATCCTTTGTTTAACTGGGGCAATCCGCGCGATATAGAATCGCTGATATATCATATAACGGGAAAACAATATCGTGGTTTTTTATTCGATGATCATAAAGTATTTATAAACAACATATTTTTATTATTAACGACGGTAATTAAAGAATTAGGGTATATTGGAGCGATAGGGTTAATTATAGGTTTTGCAAATTTAAAAAGGGAGAATAGAGCGATATTTATATGGATAGCAATAACTTTAACGATATCGATAATAATAACATGCAATTATAATATAGTCGACGTGGACAATTATTTTTTAACGACGATAGTATTTAGTTGCGTAATATTTTTTTATGGATTGAAGGAAATAAAAGAAAGATACGGCGGGAGAATCAAAGCTGCTTACGCGATATACTTAACGCCGATTTTATTGTTAATGATAAATTATGGCGAAAATGATTTTTCAAGTTATATGAAGCTAAAAGAATTCGCCGAAAATGTGGATAAGTCAATAGAGCCAAATTCGGTAGTATTGTTAGAAGAAGGGGATCAATATTTTTGCGGCTATTATTATAAAAAATTTATTGAAGGAGAATATAAACAAAAGTATTTTGTAAGTTTAACTTTATTCTGGACTCCGTGGTATCATGATCAAATAATAAGATTGCATCCCGAATTATTTAATGGGATTGAAAAAGAATTTTATCATAGTCAGGAGAAGATAGCTGGATATTATCAAATGAGAGTCAGTTTAGATAGCGCCGCATATTCTTTAACAGTCTTTAGGTCAAAGTTATTTTTAAAATTTTTATCTGAGGGCAAGAACGTTTATGTCAATAAAGAAGCTGAAAATTTGATTGATAAAAAGACTTTATTTTTGCCAGAAAATCATTTTTTAGTTCCAAGCAATTTTCTTTACAAAGTTGTAATAGATACCGCTTATATTCCAATAGATTATTCGAATTATTTATGGGAGTTTAATAAGTTATCGTTAAACGTCGAAAATTATCTAAGGGTAATTTTGCCTTATTATATTGCCGACAGACTAGCATATGAATTAAATAACAAAAAATATGACGAGTCTGTTATATTATACGAAAACTTGAAAAAATATTTTCCATATTTTCCAGTAAATAAAGACGCCCAGGCTTTTATTATTCGATATAAAACGAGAAATGAGAATAGTCGATAGTATGTTGGAAAAATGACTTAAAAACAAAATTTGAATATTTAAGTCTCAAAAAATTTTTTTATACTGGCTTATTTTTGTAATTTTAAATTAAAAATTTTAATAAAATGAATAAGATAATATCAGCTCAATTTATTGCTCCAGAAGTAAAGAAATTTATTATTAAAGCTCCAGAAATTGCAAAAAAGAGAAAAGCTGGACAATTTGTAATTCTTAGAGTAAATGAAAAAGGAGAAAGAATACCTCTAACAATTGCCGATTCTGACGTTGAAAATGGAACAATTACAATAATCGCTCAAGGAGTTGGAAAGACAACTAAAGAACTTAATAGATTAGAATCAGGCGATTATATTTTTGATTTAGTTGGTCCTCTTGGCAAACCTTCGCATATTGAGAATTTTGGCGTTGCTGTCAGTATTGGAGGCGGAGTTGGAACTGCTATAGCTTATCCTATAGCTAAAGCATTGAAGGAAGCAGGCAATTATGTTATATCAATAATTGGGGGCCGCAGCAAAGATTACGTGATTTTAGAATCTGAAATGAAAATGATTTGCGATGAAGTTTATCCAACAACTGACGATGGAACATACGGTTATAAAGGTTTTGTCACTGATAAATTAAAAGGATTATTATCAACAAAAAAAATTGATTTTGTCTTAGCAATCGGTCCTATTCTAATGATGAAAGCCGTAGCTGACGCAACAAGACCATATGGAATTAAAACTGTAGTAAGTTTAAATCCCATTATGATAGATGGAACTGGCATGTGCGGAGGATGCAGAGCTACTGTAGACAATAAAACTGTTTTTGTTTGCGTAGATGGACCTGAATTTGACGCTCATAAGGTAGATTTTGAAGTTTTGCTAAATAGAAATAAATTTTATGGAGAACAAGAAAAAATTTCTTTAGAAATGCATAAATGTCAATTAGATAATTTAATCGCTAAACAAAAAGATATGTAAATATGGAACTTTCAAAAAAAGATAGATTGTCCATACCAAGGCAACCAATGCCTAAGCAAGCTGCTGAAGAAAGGATTAAAAATTTCAAGGAAGTAAATTTAGGTTTTACCGAGGAATATGCTAAGCTTGAAGCTTTGCGATGTTTGCAATGTCCAAAACCTAAATGCGTTGAAGGTTGTCCAGTTGGAGTTAAAATTAAAGATTTTATTTCTTTAGTCGCGCAAGGAGAATACTTAAAAGCCGCAGAAAAAATTAAAGAAGATAACGCTCTTCCAGCAATTTGCGGTAGAGTTTGTCCTCAAGAAGAACAGTGCGAAGCAAAATGTATTATTGGAGCAAAAGGAGAGCCAGTGGCTATTGGCAGGTTAGAAAGATTTGTCGCGGATTTTGAGAGAAATTATGGAGGAATTAAGCAAGCAAAAGTTATAAACAAAAATGGTTATAAAGTCGCTATTATTGGAAGCGGACCGGCGGGGTTAAGTTGCGCGGGCGATTTAGTTCAATTAGGGTATGATGTTACTGTATTTGAAGCTTTGCACGAGTTAGGAGGCGTTTTAACTTACGGCATACCTGAATTTCGATTGCCAAAAGAAATAGTGAAAGCTGAAATTAAAGCCTTAGAAAATCTTGGCGTAGAATTTCGAACAAATATTGTTATTGGCTTAACGTATACCATCGACGAATTGTTCAGTTTAGGTTACTCGGCCGTTTTTATTGCGGTTGGAGCTGGGTTGCCAAATTTCTTAAATATTCCAGGGGAAAATTTAAATGGAATTTATTCGTCGAATGAATTTTTAACTAGAGTAAATTTGATGAAAGCTTATAATTTCCCTGAATATGACACTCCGATTTTTAATTTAAGAGACAAAAGAGTCGCTGTTTTTGGCGGCGGTAATACAGCAATGGATGCTGTTAGAACCGCGAAAAGATTAGGCGCTAAAGACGCTTATATTATTTATAGGAGAACTGAAAATGAAATGCCCGCTAGAAAAGAAGAAATATATCATGCAAAAGAGGAGCAAATTGAATTTATCTTTTTAGCAAATCCAGTAGAATTTATCGGAGATAATGAAGGAAATTTAAAAGCTGTTAAATTGCAAAAAATGGAATTAGGAGAGCCTGATTCCTCTGGAAGAAGAAAGCCGATTCCTATCCCAGGTTCTGAATATATTCTTGAAATTGAAGCCGCAGTTATTGCTATTGGCAACGGTTCTAATCCAATAATAAAAAATACGACGCCAGATTTAACTTTCAATAAATGGGGCAATATAGTTGTCGATCCTGAGACTTTAGCTACTTCCAAGCCTGGAGTTTTTGCAGGCGGAGATATTGTAACTGGCGGAGCTACGATTATCCTTGCGATGGGAGCGGGAAGAAAAGCCGCTAAGTCTATTGACGATTATATAAAAACAAAATATTTAATTTAATCTTTAGCTATTATGTTATTTCGGTTTCTTATATTTTTTTGTTTATTTATTTCTTGTTTTTATTCTCAAAAAAATGGATTAATAAAAACTTATTATTATGGCTCTAAATTACAATCTGAGATTTTTTATATTAACGACGTTATAGATGGCGCGGCAAAATATTACTACATCAATGGAAGAGTAAAAAGAATCGAAGAGTATAATCAAGGAAAATTAGATGGTTGGGTAAAAGAATATTATGAAAATGGCTCTCGAAAAGCTGAGTTCTATGTTAAAGAAGGCGTCTTAGACGGTTATGCGAGATATTATTATGATAATAACGAGTTGCAGTCGATAAAGAAATATGAGCGAGGCGTTTTAATTGAATCAAGCGAATTTTTATATGATTCGTCAGTAGTTTTTCAACCGCCTCCGCTTGAGTCTGAAAAAAATATTGTTAAAGTTTTAGATTTATCAAAAAATAAAAATGTTGCTTCGGTTAAGAAAAAAGAAAATAAACAACTATCGCCCCCAAAACCAGCTTATTCCGAAAACGAAGAATTTTATTATTTTGTCGTTGATCAGCCTGCTGAATTAATTGGAGGCGTCAAAAAGTTGATTGATAAAATTGTAATTCCGGATACTTTAATCGTTGAGGATTTTAGAAGCGAATTAACTTTTAGATTATATATTAATGAAAAAGGAGAATTGAAAGATATTGAAATTGTTAAAGGAGGTCCTGATTATTTAGTTAAGGCGGCAATAGAGCAAATAAAAAAATCTTCTTTTAAACCAGCCGCATTAAAAAATCAAAATGTAAAATCTCAATTGTTGCTAAGTTTGCCATTTCACATTTCTGTTCCGAAAAAATAAAATTTAAATTTTAAGCTTTAAATTTGCCTCCTATTTTCATTGATTAAATTCTAATGCATTTAAAATATTTATTTAATTATCCATTCTTCATAAAATTTAGGATTGATTTCTTTTAGAAAAGTGGAAGGTCTGGCGAAACTTGAGCCCATTTCATTTGAATTAATAAACATAGGATAAGTTATATATAGTCTTTCTTTTGCTCTTGTAACTGCCACGTAGAATAATCTTCTTTCTTCTTCTAACTGCTCTTCATTCTTTAAAGAATAGTATGATGGGAAATAACCTTCTACTACGTTCATTATAAAAACAACTTCCCACTCAAGACCTTTAGCGGAGTGAATTGTTGAAATTGTCAAAAAATTTTTTTCTTTTTGTTCGTCTTCAAAATCTAATATTGAAGAATTTGGAGGATCCAACGCTAAATCGGATAAAAAAGATTGCAAGTCATCATATCTCGAGGCAATTGTCAACAAACTATTGAAGTCTTTTTCTCTTTTATTATAATCGTCAAATTTAGACTGGAAGTATGGAGTATAAAAAATTATAACTTTTTGAATTTTTTCAGCTAAACTTTCTTCGTCAAATGCTAAATTTTTCAACAATGTTAAAAGTTGAAATAATTCTTCTTCATTTGTCAATTTGTTAAGTTTTGAAATAGGAAAATTTTTATCAAAATTTTTTAATAAGTCAAAATTTAAAACTGAAATAATTTGATTAGCTTTTTTATGACCGATGCCGTTTAGTAATTTTAAAATTCTTGAAAAACTCAAGACGTCTTTTATATTAACGCTTGTTTTTAAAAATGCGAGCACATCTTTTATATGAGCAGCTTCGACAAACTTAATTCCGCCTATTTTTTGAAATGGAATCTTTTTCTTTTGTAATTCTAATTCTAAATCGTAAGAGAAATACGCCGAACGAATTAACACGGCTATTTCATTTAAATTAACGCCTTCGTCAAGAAGGTCTAAAATTCTATTTACTATAAACTCGGATTGTTCTTGTTCGTTTTTTGTTGGAATTATCGCAGGTTTCTCTTTTCCTTTTTTATTTGAATGTAAAACTTTTGGATATTTATATTTTAAATTTCTAATTATTTCATTTGAAAAGTCCAATATTTCTTGAGGGCTTCTATAATTTTCTTGCAATTTAATAATTTGAACCTTTGGGAACAATTGCGGAAACTCCATAATATTTTTGAAATTTGCTCCCCTAAATGAATAAATAGACTGAGAATCGTCGCCGACTGCCATTACGTTATTATTAAACTTTGCTAAAGCTTTTGTAATTAAAGCTTGCAGATGATTTGTATCTTGATACTCGTCAATCATAATAAAAGACAAAGACTTAAGAAAATTGTCTGCTATTTTGTCGTTAGAATTTAAAAGAAGTACTGTATATTTTAACAAATCGTCATAATCCAAAACATTGTTTTCAATTTTATAATTTTGGTATGCGATAAAAAGCTTTTCAATTTCGTTGGTTAGATGATAAAAATGAGGGTATTCTTTAAGCAAATAATCTTCAATTGATGTTCCAGTGTTTAATGTATAGCTATATATTTTTTGCAAAGTGTCTTTTTGAGGAAAACGCGAATTTTTAGAGATAATCTCGTTTCTAATCATTCCTAAAATGTCAATGCTATCTTGTTGATCTAATATTGTAAAGTTTTTGTCAAGATTTATAATATTGCCATATTGTCTCAGCAATAAATAAGAAAAAGAATGGAAAGTTCCGCCTAATATTTTTGAACATCGTTCGTCAAGCAATGCCGAGGCTCTATCAAGCATTTCTTTGGCAGCTTTTCGAGTAAATGTTAACAAAACAATTGAAGTCGGATTGTATCCTAATTCAATTAAACGAGCAGTCCGATAAGTTAATGTTCTTGTTTTTCCAGAGCCAGCTCCAGCGATTAAAAGATAAGAGCCGTCTGTTGAAAAGACGGCTCTTAATTGACTTTCATTTAATACTTTTTCATAATCAATTCTTTGTTTAAGGTTAGATGTTATTTCAACTTTATAGTTGTCTTTTCTAAGCGTATATTCTTTTGCCATATTTTCTTAAAGCTAAAGGTTTGTCTAAAATTTCTTTTGCGATTATAAACTCTTTAATATTTCTTTTATCGCTGAATTTAATAACTAAACTTTCAAGAAATTCATTTTTTTCGGATAGTTTTGAAAAAACTTTTTCGTTTTCTTTAAGCAATACTGAGGAATTATCTTGTATTCGTTCAGTTTCTTTGTTAAATCTTTCTAACTCTTTTAATTCTTTGTCAATTCTTTCTCTTTTCAAACGTTCGTCGTAGCTTAGCAAATTGTCGTAAAATTTATCATATTTTTTTATTTTCTTGTCGTAGCTTGACATTTTATCATAAGACTTTCCAATACTTTTATCGTCATAGCTTAATTTTTCGTCGTATGTTTCTATTTTTGGTTTTTGCTCAGTTTCAGTTCCTTTTGTTGTAGAATAAGAGGAAGAAGCTTGCTGCCGATCTTCAGCTTTGCCAAAAAGAATCTCAAGCTCCTTCAATATATCTTCGGTAGAATCTGAAGTTGATTGAGTTTTATTATATTGAATTGTTTCAGAACTTTCTTCCCTTTGTGGAAGTTTTTTCTTTTTAAATAATGGAGATAGAAAAAAATAAATTATTAAAAGCGTTACTATTATATCGATTATTTCGGCCATTATTCTTTATTCTCTTTTTTTTGTTCTTTTGTTCCAGCGATTGAACTTCTCATTTCAGTATCGGCTTGAATATTTCTCAATTGGTAATAATCCATCACGCCTAAATTGCCATTCAACAAAGCTTGAGCTATAGCTTTTGGAATTTCTGATTCAGCTTCGACAAGTTTAGCTTTCATTTCCGCTATTTTTGCAAAGTTCTCTTGTTCTAAAGCGACTGCTGCTGCTCTTCTTTCTTCAGCTTTTGCTCGAGCGACTCTCAAATCAGCTTCAGCTTGATCGGTTTGCAATTTAGCTCCAATGTTTTCGCCAACGTCAACATCGGCAATATCGATTGATAAAATTTCGAAGGCGGTGCCGGCGTCTAATCCTTTAGAAAGCACTGTTTTTGAAATTTTGTCTGGATTTTCTAAAACTTCTTTATGCGATTCGCTGCTGCCTATTGTCGATACTATTCCTTCGCCGACTCTTGCAAGTATTGTCGCTTCAGTAGCGCCGCCGACTAATCTATCGATATTTGTTCTTACAGTTATACGAGCTATTGCTTTCAATTGTATTCCATCTTTTGCCACGGCTGCAACTTCGGGCGTTTCAATAACTTTAGGCAATACTGACATTTTAACAGCTTCCAAAACATCGCGACCAGCCAGATCAATCGCCGCGGCTCTTTCGAAAGATAAATTTAAATTTGCTTTATTTGCCGATATTAACGCATTAGTAACATTTAAAACATTGCCGCCAGCTAAATAATGAGCTTCTAAACTTGGTATATCGACATTCAAACCGGCCTTTGTAGCTGTTATTTTGCTTCTGACGATTATGTGCGGCGGAACTTTCCTTAATCGCATTCCAATCAAATCTCTAAAAATTTTTACTTTTACGCCTGAGAAATATGCGGTAATAAATAATCCAATCGGAACAAAATATGTAAATAACATTATTCCTATAATGATCAAGATTAGAATTAAAATTGAAAATCCTTCTGCCATTGACGACTCCTTTATTTGTTTAGTTTAGTATTTTTGCATTTTTAAAAACTTTTGATATATATAATAACAAAAAAAAATTAAATTATTAAAAAATTAAATAAAAAAAAACAAAATATCTAATAATAATCAATGAAATTACATAGGAACTTAGTATTAGGAATAGCCGAAATTCTGCAGGATATTTTTGTAAATGGTAAATATGCCGACGAGTCGATTGAAAAAAAATTTAAAGAAAAAGAAAAATGGGGCGCTCGCGATAGAGGTTTTGTCGCAGAAAACGTTTATGAAATTGTAAGATGGTGGAGAAAAATTTGTTTTTTAATCGATGTTCCTTATGAAGAATATGATCAAGATTTTATGAAAATAATAGGAGTTTGGTTTGCGATAAAAAACGGTTCTCTTCCAAATTGGAATGAGTGGATGGATATTGATATTTCCAAACTTTATGATAAACTCCAAATTGCAAATAAAATTCCAGAAGTAAAACATTCGATATCTGACTGGGTTTATGATTTAGGCAGTAGAGAATTGAAAGAGAGATGGGATTTGGAATTGGACGCGATGAATAAGCCTGCTAAAGTGGTAATTAGAGCAAATACTTTGCTGACTACTCCAGATGAATTAATTGAATTGTTTAAACTTGAAAATATCGAAGTAAGAAAAATATCTTGCGAATATCCAGAAGCGCTAGAGCTTGTAAAAAGAAAGAATATTTTTCAAACTGATCTATTTCAAAACGGTCTTTTCGAAATGCAAGATGCCAATTCTCAATTAGTAGCTAAATATCTGGATCCAAAACCTGGTATGAGAGTAATTGACGCTTGCGCGGGAGCAGGAGGCAAAACCTTGCATATTGCCGCGTTGATGAAAAACAAGGGAACTATTATAGCTCTTGATACAGAATTAAAAAGATTAAATGAATTAAAAAGAAGAACTAAAAGAGCTAAAGTCGATATTGTACAAATTAGACATATAAAAAATTCCAAAATAATAAAAAGGTTATATGATTCTGCCGATAGATTGCTTTTAGATTCTCCTTGTACAGGCTTAGGAACACTAAAGCGAAATCCAGACGCCAAGTGGAAATTGCGTCCAGAATATTATAATAGAGTAAAAGAAACTCAAGCGATAATTTTGCGAAGATATTCAAAGATGTTGAAAAAAGGTGGGAGAATGGTTTATGCAACTTGCAGTTTATTGCCATCTGAAAATGAATGGCAAATAAAAAATTTTTTGGCTTCCGAAGAAGGCAAATCTTTCAAATTAATAAATGAAAATAGATTATTACCTTCAGACACTGGATATGACGGTTTTTATATTGCTGTGTTAGAAAAAGTTGAAGAATCTGCAGCTCTGTCGGAGATAAAAGAATCGATGAATATAGCTGAAAATTTTGAAAAACAAATCGAACCATATCTTGAATAATAATTTTGTCAATAAATAATTCTAAAAAAACGCGCATTTTATCTTATTTTTCGAACTTTTATCGATTTGTTTTTCATTTTTTTGTTTTAATATCGATAATTTGCATCAGAGAAAAGAGCAAATTTATTTATAAATCTAAAATTTAAAACAAAAATTATGAGCAAAATTTTAATTGTTAATTCGCCAAAAGGGGGCGTGGGCAAAACTACTACTGCTATAAATTTAGCCGCTTCTTTGGCGGTTGCCGACTATAAAACTTTATTGATAGATTTGGATCCGTCTGGGAATTGCGCGCATTATTTTGACTATAAATGCGAAGTTTCTAAAGGCGATATTTTTGACGTTTTAGCTTTTTCGAAATCTTTTTCTTCCGTAATAATGGAAACATCTATAAAAAACTTATATTTCATACCTTCGTATGATAAGAATGCTCAAAAGGAAGAAAAAATTGCTCTTTTATGCAAAAATTATTATTTGCTTAAAAATATTTTAGAAGGCGAAAAATATAACTATCATTTTGTTATACTTGACACTCCTCCTTATCTAAAAGAAACGTCTAATTTATCTTTAATCGCCGGCGATTCTTTAATCGTTCCAGTTAGATCTGGCGTTTTTTCTTTGCATGCCTTAAGCAAAATTTTGGATCACTTATTATATATTAAAAAAAATTTCAATTCTAATCTTACTTTAGAAGGCATTTTATTAAATATGTACGAAGAAAAATCAAAAGCGTGGTTTTTAACTAATAATGAAATCTTTTCTAAATATTCAGAATTTATATTCAAAACATATATTCCTAATAGTCCAATTCTTGCAGAAGCTTCTTTTTACAAAATGCCAATTATATTATATAACGCTCGTTCTGTTGCCGCAAAAGCTTTCTTGAAATTAGCCGAAGAAATTATCGAGAAAAATAAAGTAATGAATTTTCACAAAACAGATGTTAAACCTCTTTTTGCAATTAATTGATTTTTATTAATTTTTTTCCCAATAAATGCTCTTAAACGCCTCTTAATTTTTTAATTTCGAAAAGTTGTCCAATTATTAATGCTAATGTTTCTAATTAATAATTTTTTTTATTTAGCTTTCCTTTACTCTTCATTTAATCAAAAATTTTGTTTGAAAATTTTTTAAAAATTTAAAACATCTTAAAATAATTTGAATTATAAAACCTAGCAAATTTTTTTCTTAATATATCAAAATAAAACAAACGTATTATTTTGGATCTGCTTGAAATGAAAAATGCGTCAAATTAAAGAAAAAAAAGTTGGCTTAATATTAGCATTGTTGCTCTAAAAAAGAGTAGTATGAATAGAATAATAATAATAATTGCAATTTTCTTTTTTTTGTTTTCAAAATTTTCTCAAGATTATCGAACAGCTTTTCAACCGGGAGTTGTTTACAAAGAATTTCATGTTTTGTCTAACTCTTCTTCCTGGCGCGTAACCGATCCAAATTCTGGACATCAAGGAGCTCAAGAGTTTTTGCCAAATCCAATTCTAAATTTTACGATCGATGATCTTGAATTTGCAATAAAAGCGGAAGTTGAAATAGATTTATGGGGCGGACATGTCGGCACTTCAAATAAAAGATTCAAAATTAACAACAATCCTTGGATAACAATTCCAAAGATTAATACAACGCCGACTAATAGCGACTGGTATTTGCATCAATATAACTCGATCGTAGAAATTCCTTTAAGTTATCTCGTAGAAGGTTTGAATACGTTGGAAGGAACAAGCGGAAATCAAACTAAATATGGATGGAACTGGGGTCAATGGGGCTGGTATGGGATAATCATCAGGGTATTTTATGATCCAGATTTAAAGAGTCACACAACTTTCGAAATTTCCTCTCCAAATAATAATTCAATATTAACTGGAAATCCGACAATATCTTTTTCAAATATTAGCGGAGGTTATAAATCTATTGATGTTGTTGGTTATTTTTTGGGTTATGATAATTCAGGAATTGGAAATTGGAATAATTGGCATTATAATTTTCATAGAGAAAATTTTTCAGCAAATAGGTTAAATATAAAAGGTCATATTGGAACTGCTCATTATCCTTCTAATACTTTGATATGGAATAGCGCTTGGTATCCTGATCAGCCCGCTAATTCGATAAAATTAATAGCTAGAATTAGAGATTCGTCGGACATCTATTATGTTTGTCAACCAAGAGAAAACTTGACTTTAAGAAGAAATACTGTTTCATATGTTTTAGCGATCCCATATAATGTGCCAGAAAATTATTGGGTTAGGGCTGGTCAAACTAAATCAAGCAGTATCTTTGTTCCAACGTTGAAATTTGTAGCTGAGGCAAGATTTTTAATAAGAACGTGGAATGGCAGAAATAGCGATTTTAATCCAGGTTCTTATAGAATTAATGGAACTCAAATAAATTCTTCTTATTTTGGAAAAAAAGATTTTTATGGTTTTACTTTCGCAACATTTAATCCTAATGTATTAAGGCTGTTTAAAAATACTATTTCAGTTTATTCAAATGATCCAGATCACGGCATTGAAATTTTGTGGCCTGGTCCCGCAGTGATGCTTCGATATAACGTATCTAATCCTGTTATTGTTTATCAACCTATGACTGCTTTTGTTAATCTTGGCGATTCAGCAGTTTTTAGTATAACAGTTTTAGGAGCTCCTCCATTAAATTATCAATGGAAATTTAATGGGCAGAATATAGGAAACAATTCTTCTAGATTAGTTCTTTACAACCTCGATTATTCAAATTTGGGGAATGAAATACAATGCGTAGTTACAAACCATTTGGGAACGGTCGTTTCGGAAAAAGCTTTTATTTCTATGAACGAATTTAATACGATGACGAAATTTAACAACGTAGTTTATTATGATTTTAGAAATATATCATCGAATAAAATATTTGATAAATCGTTGCATACAGAAAAAATCGATTTGATAATTGAAGATACTCTTGCGGTAGAGAAATATCAAGATTTTCTAAGAATAAAATCGCCGACTAGAATAAGAAGTTTAAGCTCCGCTTCGAAAATTATTCAATCAGTTAAAAGAACTAATGAGATAACAATCGAAATGTGGATTAGACCCGCAAATCTTACTCAAAACGGTCCGGCGCGTATTGTTACTATTTCTGATAGCTTATTCAATAGTAACATAACAATAGGTCAAGGAACAGGAAGCGGAACTTTGGATAGGTTGCAAATTAGATTGAGAACGGAAAGTTTTGATACTAATGGTTCTCCAGTACTAAATACAAATGGAGGAACTTTAAATATCGTTCAACCTTCTCATATTGTTTATACTAGAAATCAAAGAGGGAATGAAGCTATATATATTAATGGCATTCTCGTAAGTTCAAGGACAACTTTATTAGGCGATCTTTCAAATTGGAGCGATAATTATTTTCTTTCAATCGGAAACGAAATTAATGCGCAAAGACCTTGGCTTGGCGATATATATATGTTGTCTATTTATAACAGAGCTTTGAATTTAAACGAAGTTCTTCATCATTATAATTTAGGATTTCAAAATTTAGAACTGCCGGTTAATCTTGCTTCATTTACAGCCGAATATCATTCTTCAAAAATTGTATTAAAATGGAAAACCGTTCAGGAAATAAATAATTACGGTTTCGAAATTCAAAGATCTATTAGTGAAGATGAAAGTTTTTCTACGATTGGATTTTTAAAGGAGCGGGAAACTCTCAGACTGAAAATATTTACGTTTACGAAGACAAAAACTTTTCTAAAGTTAATGGTTATATTTATTATAGGTTAAAACAAATTGATTACGACGGCAACTTTAAATATTCGAATACGATTAAATTTGACGCTGACAATGTCCCAAATGAACTAATTTTAGAACAAAATTATCCCAATCCTTTTAATGCATAGACGAATATATCTTTTATTCTGCCTTCTGACGGTTACGTTTCTATTTCTATTATGGATTTGCTTGGCAGAGAAATTATTATAAAGTCAAACGAATTATTTTCTCAAGGCAGGCACTCGTTTCAATTAAATCTTGAAAATTATTCTTCGGGCCTATATTTGTTTATTATCGAATATAAGTCAATTGATGAAGGCAAATTAGAAAAACAATTTAAAAAGGCTTTGTTAATAAAGTAAAGCCTTATTTTAAGAGGAGGCTAAACTTTGCCTCCTCGACGAAAAAAAGGAGAAAATATGAAAGAAAAATCGTTTGCTTGCGTTGACAATAAAATATTTGTCGAATCAAATTCGATTTGTCCTAATTGCGAAAATTCAAAGATGAAAATATTTTACAAAAAAAATAATATTCCGTCTCACAGCGTTTTAATTTTCAATAATCCTGTAGAAGCGATCAATTATCCAAAAGGAAATATAAGCTTAGGCTTTTGCGAAAAATGCGGATTTGTAGGCAATTTGGATTTTGATTTAAATTTGAGAGCTTATTCCGAGAAATATGAAGAAACTCAAGGGTTTTCTGAAACATTTCAAAAATTTCATATAAAATTAGCCCAAAAATTAATTGAAAACTACAATATCAGAAATAAATCTATTTTAGAAATCGGATGCGGAAAAGGCGAATTTATTTCTATGATGTGCGAACTTGCCGACAATAAAGGATACGGATTTGATCCAGCGTATATTCCAGAAAGGAATAATAGTCCAGCTAAAGATAAAATTGTTTTCATAAGAGATTATTATTCTGAAAAATATTCGAATTATAAAGCCGATTTTTTCGTTTGCAAAATGACTCTTGAGCATATTCCAGACACATTAAATTTTTTAAATCAAATTAGAAAAGCTATCGACAATCAATACGATTCTTTAGTATTTTTTCAGATTCCAAATTTTGAAAAAATTCTAATGGATTGCGCTTTTTGGGACATTTATTACGAACATTGTTCTTATTTTACATTTTGTTCGCTTGCGGAGCTATTTAGAAATGCTCGTTTTGAAGTTATTGATTTAGAGCTTGATTACGACGATCAATATTTAATGATTATTGCGAAACCTTCAGAACTCTTTTCATTTAAAAAGCATAAATTAGAAAATGAAATTGAAGATCTAAAAACTCTTATTGAAACATTTTCAAAAAACGTTTCGCTTACGATGAAATTGTGGAGGAAATTTTTTGAAAAAGCTAAATCGGAGAATAAAAAAATTATACTTTGGGGCGGCGGCTCTAAAGCCGTTGCTTTTCTTACCACGTTAAATTTAACAAATCAAATTGTTTGTGTCGTCGATATAAATCCATATAAAAACAACACATACTTGCCTGGAACGGGTCATCTGGTTATAAATCCATCGAGCTTAAAAAATTACTCGCCGGATATCGTAATTGTAATGAATCCTATATACGTTCCCGAAATAAAAAAAACTTTAAATTCGTTAGAGCTTTTTCCTGAAATCATTCCAATTGATAGTTTGAATGTTTTAAAATACAAAGAATAATTTGAGTTTGCTATGAATAAATGTCCTATCTGTTTTTCTGATAATCTAATCCAAATAGCTTATCTTCAAGATATGCCTATTTTTTGCAACGCTCTTTTTGATGCCAAAGAAGAAGCCTTAGCAATTCCTAAAAAAAATTTAAATTTGAATATTTGCTCTTCCTGCGGTCATATATTTAACATTGAGTTCGATCAAAAAGCGTTGAAGTATTCAGCTAAATATGAAAATTCATTGCATTTTTCGTCGACTTTTGATCAATATGCAAATAAGCTTGCTGATTATTTAATTGATAAATATAATTTAAAAAACAAAACTATTATCGATATTGGTTGCAGGCGAGGAGATTTCTTAAAATTGCTTAATTCTAAAGTCGATTGCGATTTTTTTGGATTTGACAAAAGTTTTTCTCCTGACGATACTTATCAAAAAGAATTTAAGAACGTAAAATTTATTTCAGATTTTTATTCCTCCAAATATAAAGATATTATTCCTGATTTAATTTTGTGCCGACACGTTTTAGAACATGTCGATTTTCCACGTGAATTTTTAATTGAAATAATTGAAGCAAATAAATATAAATCATTCAATGTTATTTTTGAAGTTCCCAATTCGTTATGGACTTTGCGCGATATGGGAATTTGGGATTTAATTTACGAGCGCTTTTCATATTTTAGCCCGTCGTCTTTATATTATATTTTTAAAGCTGTTGGCTTTAAAATTAATTCATTGAAGCAAATTTACAATAATCAATTTCTTTTAATTGAAGCGTCGTATAATAAACCAGAAGATAATATCTTTGAATTTAATATTTATGAAGAAAAACAAAAGGTTTTTGAATATGCAAATTCTTTTAAAAAGGCTTACTATGAAAAAGTTAAATATTGGAAAGATATATTGGAATTATTAAATAAAGCTGAAAAAAAAATTTTAATATGGGGCGGCGGCTCAAAAGGCGTATCGTTTCTAAATTTATTTAGCCGATATTATAATGCCGATTATGTCGTAGATTTAAATCCTCGAAAACATCGCAAATTTATAGCGGGAGTTGGGGCAAGGTTTGTCCATCCTAACGAATTGCCAGCTATCAATCCCGACGTAATAATCATTATGAATCCAGTTTATAAAGAAGAAATAGAAGCAGAATTGAGCAAAATGAAATTGCATCCGCAAGTTTTAGTCGCTTAATTTTAATATTTAAAATAAAATTGCTATATTGTATGTTAATTATTTAGCAACACAGATATAGCTAAAATGGAAAACATACTTTCATATTTTCAAGCGATTAATTCTTATCTGTGGGGACCGCCAATGCTTATTTTATTGCTTGGCGCGGGTTTTTATTTAACTGTCTCATTGAAAGGTTTGCAATTTAAAACTTTATTAAGTTCATTGTATTTGGCTTTAATAAAAAGAAAAGAAGAAAATAGCGAAGGGGATATAACTCACTTTCAAGCGTTGATGACGGCTTTAGCCGCAACTGTTGGCACCGGTAATATTGCCGGCGTAGCGACTGCAATTGCGATTGGAGGTCCAGGCGCTTTATTCTGGATGTGGATGACGGGCTTTTTAGGAATGGCGACAAAATATTCCGAAGCAGTTTTGGCAGTTTACTACAGAGAAAAGGACGAAAAAGGGGAGATGCGAGGCGGTCCAATGTATTACATACTCAAAGGAATGAATAATAACTGGCTTGCTTATTTATTCGCTTTTTTTGCTTCGATTGCCGCTTTTGGAATAGGCAATATGGTTCAATCAAATTCTGTCGCCGACGCCGCCAATCATTCTTTTTCAATTCCTCATTACGTTACAGGATTATTCCTTGCTTTATTTACTGGGCTTGTTATAATTGGCGGCATAAAAAGCATCGGCAAAACAGCTTCTTTTATTGTGCCTTTTATGATTGTATTTTATTCTTTAGGTTGTTTAGCGATTGTTTTTCTTAATTTTCATAACATTCCTAATGTTTTTATGCTTATAATTAAAGAAGCTTTTACCGATACGGCGGCAATAGGCGGATTTGCCGGTTCTTCTGTTTTGTTGACAATAAGAATGGGGGTCGCAAGAGGCATTTTTTCGAATGAATCTGGATTAGGAAGCGCTCCAATTGCCGCCGCCGCAGCTCAATCTAAGCATCCTGTTTCTCAAGCTTTGGTTTCAATGACGCAAACTTTTATAGATACGATTATTGTTTGTTCTTTGACTGGATTTGCAATTTTATCGACAGGGGAATGGACTGGCGGAAAAACTGGAGCGGCCTTAACTTCCGCTTCTTTCGCAAAAGCTCTGCCCGGTAATTTTGGCGATATTATTGTCTCTTTAGGCATCATCTTTTTTGCTTATTCTACAATTTTAGGTTGGTATTATTATGGCGAAAAATCTATTGAGTTTCTTTTGGGTTCAAAGGTTAAAATTTTTTACAAAATATTTTTTACCATAGCCGTTTTTATTGGATCCGTATTGAAATTAGATTTAGTTTGGGAAATTGCCGATACTATGAACGCTTTAATGGCTTTGCCAAATTTGATCGCTTTATTTGCTTTATCTAAAATTATTAAAAAAGTCACGGAAGATTATTTTGCTTCAAATTATTTGAATAAGAAATGATAAAATAACTTTATTTTCATTTAAATCGACTTTTAGATAGTAAGCTTGCCATTATGATAACGCCATTAACATATGCCTTTAAAATGCTTAAATGAAGGTATGATAATTATATTTTTTTATAAAAATCGAATTTTTAAAGATGCATATCAATTTTAAAATTCAAATAATAAATATTATATTTTGCTTAAGGCATAAAAAATTAACGCTCATTTGAAAAACTTTAAATTATATCGATATTTATTTTTAGTTATTATTTATTTAATTGGCGTTTTTCTAATTGCTTTTAATTTTTATCAGATAGAATACAGGAAAAATCTAAAAGTCGCTGAAAAATCTATTTCAAATTTATATGCCGCGTTAAATGAAAATATTAGTCAAAGATTCCTCGAATTAGATAAAATTCTGGAAGATCTTTATATCAATTTCTTTTTTTCGTTTAAGCAAAAAAAAAAATTATCTGATTTTGAAAATTACCTTTCAAATCTTCGCTTTCCATATTCTGTTTATTATATAAAAAATATTTATTCGGCGATTGGTTATAATTATGAAAATAATCAGAAAATATTTTCATTATTAGAAAATAAAATTTTAGATATTGATAACTTTAAGAAATCTAAGCCAAAAGATTTCGAATATTTAAATCAACCGTTTTTTATAGGCAAACAATTTAAATTATCGACTTATGTTTTTAATCAAAAGAAATATTTTAAAAATTTCTTCTTAATTAAATCAGATTATTTAGACGCAAAAAAAAATATAGTCGTTAGATTAGTTATTCAGGGAGATTTTTACGAAATTAGCAAACCTTGGCTTGAATTATTTAAAATCAACTTTGCAACATGGCTGCTGCAATCAGAAGATGAGATTATTTCTAATATCGACGATTTCCAGAGCAAAGAAAGTTTCATAAAATTTATTAATCAAGTTCAGTCAAATTCAAATAATTTAAGCAAACAAGTTAAGATTAAAAATAAAGATTATTTATTCAATAGGGTTGAAATATTTGAAAATAAGCTATGGTTTTTTGTTAATATAAAAGAGCCTGAGATATTAAGTTACAATTTTTTCTTCGCTTTATTCTTTTATTCATTATTTTTTTCGTTCGCGATTTTATATCTAAAGCTAAAAAATGAAAAGAACAAATTCCAATTAGAAAAAAATTCTCTTGAGAGCTTATTAGATAAGAGGAACGCAGATTTTATAAATGTTTTCGACAATAAAGATAAGGAGCTAAAAGAATATGCTCAAAATGTCGAGAAAAAGCTTTTGGAGAATTTAAAGTTTCAAGAACAGATCTTTGATTTGTTTGATAATCCAGCGTTAGTTTTTGACAAAAATTTTAATTTCCTAAAAGCAAATCTTTCGGCAATTGAAAAGTTCGGAGCTAATAATCTCAATTCTTTGATTATATCCGGTTTGTTTTCTAAAGCGAATTTATCAGAAAATACTTTTGTTCGTTTTGACGCCAATATAATAAATGGTTTGTCAATTGAAGAAAGAAAACTCGCTCAAAAAATTGCAGATTTTCAATGGAAAAAAACTATTATTAATCTGCCTTTTATAGATGAAAATAAAATTTTATTAATTGGAAAAAAAATAGTTTTTGAAGATCAAGATATCGAGGATTCTAAAGCAAATATTTTTGCCTTATTGGACTTATGTTCGTCGATAAACATCGGGTTGATAGTATTTGATAAAAATGGCGTCGTTTTACAAAATCAAAAAGCTAAAGAATACTTCAACGATTATATAAAAAGTTTCGATGATTTTTGCGAAATATTTTCTCTTGAAACAAAAGACAAATTATGCGATAGACTAAAAAAATATGGCGAAATTGAATTAAAGAAAATTAATTCGTTAATTTCTAATCAGACATTGTTAGATATTAAAATAAAAAGCCTAAAAATTAAAGAAGAAGAATATGCAATTGTATTAGTTGAAGATAAGACCTTGTTTTATAAGCTATTTTATGATTTATTAATTTCAGAGGCAAAGTTAACAGCCGCTTCAAAATTAAGCGAAATAATTGTGTTTATTATCGATGAAAAAGGAAATATTGAAAAAGAGAAGTATTTTTCTTACAGCCCTAATGATGTCGAAAAATGCAGAGAAAATATTCTTAGCGACGAAAATTTCATTCAAGCTTTATCTGAAGCTAAGTTATACAATAATTCGAGAATAACTACAGTAATTAATAATAAAGAATATTTTTCTGTTATTATAGAGCCGTATATTTCTGAAACAAACGAATTTAAATATGTCGTCGCAATTAATAATAAATCTAAAATATCTTATTTAGAAAACGAATTACAAAATTTAAGGAAAGAAATTAAAGAGAAAGAACAATTATTAAAAGGCTTTTACTTTGAAGCTGTTCTTAGACCACAATTTCAACTTTTATCTTTAAGCGAAAGCGCTTATGAACTTTTTAACCTGGAAAAAAAAGAAGCCGTTATCGCTGACATTGATTTTATTAACAGTTTCGAAAACGAAGATTTTGTCAAAGCGCTAACTTCTAAAATTATTTTGCCTTTGGAAAAAATAACTTACTTCAAATCAAAAATTACGGATAAAAATTCTACAATACGCTATTTTGAAATAGCCGCTTTAACAAAAATTGAGGAAAATAACTTTGGACAGAGAAGGGAAATTATAAAAGCTTTTGCGTATAATATTGACGAGATGTTGACGTTAGAAAGCTCGGCAGAAGATTTAAAAGCTAAATATGAAATTTTATTTTCAAATGATATGATTGGAATTATTTTTTATAATCTAAATACATTAAATATAATAACCTCCAATAATAAAGCCGATTTAATATTCGAATCAAATAAGAAAAAGAAGTTGAATTCTATTTTTATTTCAGAACAGATAGATATGTTATTAAGAAATGAAAATTTTGTATATTCTAAAGAAAAGCCAAATTCCAATATTGAATATTATGAAATACATTCCATAAGAAACGACGTCTCTAAACTTGGAGGTATAATTTGCTTTGACATTACAAAAATGAAAACAGCCGAAGAGAATTTTATTCGCTATCAACAAAATCTAGAAAGAGCGATAAAAGAAAGAACGATGCAATTGCTTAACACAAACAAATCTTTATTGAAAGAATTCGAAAAACAAAAATTAATTGAAAAAAGAATAGAACGACAAATTTCATTATTGAACGATTTAATAAATTTAACGCCGCTGCCAATATTTTTAAAAAAATTTAATGGAGAATTAATTGCTGCAAACAAAAAATTTTTCGAATTTATCGAATTAAAAAACAAAGAAATTAATATTTTTGGCTCTGAATTTATATTTTCAAATAAGCTATTGTTAGAAATAAAAAATGCCGAAGAGAAAATATATGAATACAATAAAATTTGCCAATTTGAAACTGTTTATACAGATAAAAATGGGATTTTACGAGAATTAGAACTTACTGCTATTAGGATTCCTGAATTTGAAGATTACAATGACGTTATTTTAGGAATTATACAAGATATAACAAAACAGAAAGAAGCTCAAAGGAGAATTCAACAAGCTTTGCAAAAAGAAAAAGAGTTAAGCGACTTAAAATCTCGCTTTATTTCTATGGCCTCTCACGAATTTAGAACTCCTTTAACCGCTATTTTATCTTCGACTGAAATAATTGAAATGCTAATTAAGAAACAAAATTACCAAAAAGCTCTTGAGCATATTAATAAAATTAAAGCATCGGTCAAGCTTACAGCCAATATAATGAACGATGCGTTATTTTTCAACAAAGCTGAAATGGGAAAAATTGTAATTAAAAATAAAAAAATAGTTTTTAAGGAATTTATAAAAGATTTGATAGAGGAATTGCTAATTGGAACTTATTCAGGAAGAGAAATAGAAACTTATATAAGAGAAAATTTCATTTTATATTCCGATAAGAATCTTATAAGACAGATATTATCTAATTTGTTAAATAACGCATTAAAGTATTCCCAGTCAAAAGTAACTTTTTACGCAAGAAAAATTAACGATCATAAAGCGATATTTATTGTTAGAGATCGCGGCATTGGAATTCCAAAAAAAGATTTGCCTAATTTATTTCAGCCTTTTTTCAGAGCTGAGAATGTAGACGGTATAAAAGGAACTGGATTAGGTTTGGCTATTGTTAAAAAAGCTGTGGAGGAATTGAAAGGAGAGATTAAAGTTAAAACAAAAGAAAATTTTGGAACTGCCTTTTTTGTTATATTGCCAAAAAATAACGAGTTAAAAAATGAGCCCAAAGAAAATTAAAGCTTTAGTCGTTGAAGACGATCCCGTTTTGCTTGAAAACATAAAAGAAATTTTAGAATTGTACGATTATGATGTAATAACGGCAAAAGACGGAGCCGAAGGATTAAAAGCTGCGGCTTTAGAAAAGCCTGATTTAATTATTTGCGATATTATGATGCCAAAGTTAAACGGGTACGAATTAAAAAAAGAGCTTTCGGAAAGCGAAGAGCTTGCCAAAATACCTTTTATTTTTCTTACGGCAAAAACTTCGCTTGAGGATATAAGAGCGGGAATGAATTTAGGCGCTGACGACTATATTACCAAACCTTTTGAGGCGGCAGTATTGTTAGAAGCTATTCAAGCAAGATTAAATAGAATAAAACAGCTAAAAGTTATAGAAAACGAAGAACTAGTCGAAGACAATGAATTTGCGCAAAAATATGAGCTGGAAGATAGATTTTTATATAAAGATAAAACTTTAATAAAATTTTTACAAATAGCCGATATTGAAGTTATTTCTTCTTTGCAAGATTATTCCGAAGTATTTCTATCAAATAAAGAAAAATACTTAATGAAAAAATCGTTAAAAGCTTGGGAAGCAGCTTTGCCTCCAAAACATTTTCTAAGAGTAAGCAAATTTAAAATTATAAATTTAAATAAAATCAAAGAAGTCAAAGAATGGTTTAACAGGAGTTTTATCATTCGAATGGAAAATTATAACGAAGATATAGAAGTGTCTTATAGATACGCTTCGAAAATAAAAGCGATGTTAAAAATATAAATAATTATAATCGACGACAAAATCTAAAATTTATTTCTAAATATTTGCTAATAATTAAAGATTGAGCCTGCAAATATTTTGATCTTTAATAACAAAACTTCAAAAAAATTTATTTATTTTCTATATATTTTAGTTTTTTAGACAAATACTTTTTACATCTTCTTTCATTTTTTTAATTTAAATTAGAATTTCGTCTACAATAAAAAAAACATATAACAATTAAAAAATATTTATAATTAAATTATATGTCGCCCATGTAATAGTAAGTCGCTTACATATTAAATTTCCAATTGCAAAACTTATCATTTAAAAATAAAAAGGCTCCGACGAATCGGAGCCTCTTAAAGGGAGGGAAGGAGGGTCATTTAATCAAATTTATCTTTATCGTATTTGCCTTATCTTGTTGAATTAATCTTACAAAATAAACGCCGCTTGAGAGATCTGTTCCATCCAATTTTATTTCGTAAAATTTATTTCCTTCGAGTTCTTTGTTTAATAATGTTTTAACTTTTTGTCCTAAAGAATTGTATAATTCGACTTTAGTCAATCCGTTTTGAGCTAATGAAAATCTTATAGTTGTTTCAGGATTAAATGGATTTGGATAATTTTGATATAAAACGAATTCAATAGCTTTTGAAATTTCAACTTCGACTGTATTAGAATATTTGTAAGAACCGTCATAATCAATTTGTTTTAATCTGTAAGCGTATTTTCCCTTTGCGACAAATTTATCTACGAAGAAGTAATCGTTAATTTTCGAACTATTGCCGCTGCCTTTTACTTCTCCTATTTTTTTCCATTCAGCTTTGAGATTATCAAGCGACTTTCTTTCAATTTCAAATTTATAATTATTCAACTCGTTGGCCGTAGACCATTTCAACTCGACGGAGTTGTCTACTGCTTTTGCAGTAAATAGCATTAACTCGACTGGCAGATATTCAGGCAATGGCAATTTTGCAAAAGACATTTGATTATAATTATTTCCAAAATATTGAAATGCTCCGCCGATATAAATATATTTAGCTTCAGTATCTATGTCAAAATCGTTCACTGGCGCGTCATACCACTTTAAGAACCAGTCTGGTTCGGCTGTTGGCTTAAATTGTCGATTTTGTTTTGTTGGTTTCGCAGGAGGAATCCATATGTATACGTCTGGATTTTGGTTCCAATTTGTAATAAATGTATTAGTCTCTTGATCAAATATTGCTAAATTATCTGTTTCAAATGAATTTTGTTCATTGAATGAAACTGAACTGAAATTGCCTCCGATTATTAAATATTTATATATTTCTTCTAATTTTGATATGAGCGGAGGATATATATTTCCATCCCAATTAAGACTTAAATTTATTTTTATAGTATCTAAATTATCGCTTAGATTTTCCAAGTTTAATGTATCCAAATTTAATTTAAATAAAAATTGATCAAATCCATTCGTTCCGCCTATATATATTGAATTTGTATAATTAGATTTTGCAAATGTATATACTTTCATATTAAAAATATCCGATGGAATGTAATAAACAGAATCGTTGTTTAAATTAA
>Ga0068706_1000166_pt1 | contig 33104 bp, 28 predicted proteins | sample YNPMSBMetaG_FD_65632 | JGI IMG/M metagenome (GOLD analysis project Ga0068706, IMG submission 65632) | Anoxygenic and chlorotrophic microbial mat microbial communities from Yellowstone National Park, USA - YNP MS-B MetaG | ecosystem: Environmental > Aquatic > Thermal springs > Hot (42-90C) >...
TATATGCAAGGATTAAAAGTAATTTTTGCCATTTTTTACGTCGTTTTATTTTACTTCCATGCCCAAGCAGCCAAAGAAGCGGCAAAAAGCTCAATTAAAGAAACTAAAATGCGCGACACAAGCTTTTACAATAAGGCTCCACAAAACGTCGCCGCTTTAATTTCTATGCTCATATTATTTTCTTTTTTCGACATTTTTATTATCGATTTTAATATAAGCGAAGAAAATTTAATAATTGTCAAATCCATAGGCTTATTTTTTTACGCGACTTTTTCTTTTCTTCAACTAATATGCGTAAAAAAACTCGGAAAATTTTACTCGGTAGAAATACAAATATTTAAAGAACATAAGCTGGCAACAGACGGCATTTATGCAAAAATAAGACATCCTCAATATTTATTTCAAATTCTATCAGATTTAGGAGCCGGCATATTCTTTTTAAGTTATTTAATTTTGCCGATCGTTGTCTTTATTGAATTTCCAATTATGTTAAAAAGAATAAAAATTGAAGAAGAATATTTAACTAAATTTTTTGGCGAAGACTACGAGAACTATAAAAGAAGAAGTTGGAGCTTATTTCCAAAGTTATTTTAATTTAATTGCTTTACTTTTTAATGCTTTTAAAATTTTTTAAAAAAGTTTATTCCTCAAAAGCTTTTATTCGAGAAATATTTAATAAATTTAGTCACAACCTAAAAAAGCCGACTTATTTATAGCTCATAGTCGGCTTTTAAATATTGCAGTCGAAATAAAGCTTTACTTTAATAGAATAATTTTCATTGCAATTCTTTTTTCTTTTGTCTTCGCAATTACGGTATAGATCCCCGAACTTAATTTATCGCCGTTAAATACACAACTATGATCTCCTGCCTGCAAATAATCTGAAATTAAAACTTCAACTTCTTTGCCTAATATATCGTATATCCTCATATCGACAAAATCGCTTTGCGGCAAATAAAATTCTATCGTAGTCGACGCGTTGAATGGATTAGGATAATTTTGATATAGAACAAATTCGTTTGGCTTAAGTTTTTGTTCGGAAACTTTAGACGAATATTGCCAAACTCCAAAAACATCCACAAAATAATTTTTTAATAGTTCAGCCGCGTCTTTGAATCGCATATAATAAAGCGGAAAAGATAATACAAGCGTTCGATTAGTATTTATCCCAACGGGGACATTTTTCAAAGAACCTGCCAAATTTGTAGTATCGTAAAAAGTATTATACTTATATAATACGATTCCGAAATTTTGTCTATTGTAAATCGCTTCCACGTATTTTAAATGATAATTATCTGAAGATAAAACTTTAGCGCTGTCTGTCCATATATAATTCGGAAAATTAGAAAACGATTGATTAGCTTTATACGCGCCTATAAATTTCGAATTAAATTTATTTTCGCATTTTGAAATTCCAAAACAATCAAAAATTAAATCTCCGCTTTTAAAGGTAGAGCTTGTTCCTTGAACCGATTGAATAGCTCGCGACGGAAAAAATCCGGTATAAATAAAAATTCCGCCTTCGTTTATATATGATCTTAGATCTTCTTCGGATTTTTTTATAATTGTTTTATAATCGGCGTTATCGTCGTTATTATAAAAAACTAATTCGTAAATAGCAAGATCGTTTAAGTTGATTTCCGAAATCGAATCGGCGTATAATTTATCTATTTCAAAATAAAATCCTTCGCTTGGATTATAATTTAACAACGACGAATAAAAATTATCCGTCTGTTGAATTGTAGGATTGTAAAAAGAGCCGCTCCCATTTTTAGTTTCATTGATTAGAAGAGCTCTTTTTTTAATTGGCATTATTCCTCGAGCTTTAACAAAGTCTGTCGCTTCGCTTTCGTTTCCATCGAAGTCGACAGCAGTTATTTTATATTTATAAAATTTAGTTTTAACAATATCTTTGTCAATATAAAAAGTATCGATGGTATAGTTTTTATCGTCAAACAATACGACCTGATAATTTTCCGAATTTTCTTCTGCTTTATAAATTTTATAACCTTTTAAATCAATTTCTTTATTTGAAAACCAAGTCAACAATATCGAATTTTTTTTTGGTTTAGCGGCAAAATTCAAAGGCTTTCGCGGAATAGATTTAGGCGTTTGATAAGCAAAAACAGCGGGACTTTCAAAATCGTCGTCTGTTAGCGCGGCAATTGCAACTTCATAAAGCTGATTTTCAATCAAATTTTCAAAAATAAAAAAAGTGTCAATTATTATATAATTTGTTGCAATAGAATTATTCTGAGATTTAATCGATAACTTATATTTGGTCGCTAAATCATTTTTATTTTTCTGCCAACGAGCCAATAATTTTTTGCCGTCTCCTAAATCCAACAATTCAAAATTTTTTACTTTTTCAGGCGAAGAAGACAAATAAATTGTTGCTGCGAGCGATCCTTTTATTGCTTCGGCGGCATAGTTAATGTCAATATTTGAAAACAAATCAGAAGGGCTGTGATAATATGGATTAAAAATATATTCAAACATAAAAACTGATTTATAACCTTGCGAATAAAAAGAGTAACTATCGCTGCCGCTTGAATTTTGCTCCCCATAAATTGGTTTTAAATTAGAGTAAGTCTTTAAGCAATAACTCATTAAATCTCTTAAGTCCTCAGCTCCGATATAAGGCAATATAAAAAAATAATTATTTGGATTTTGCGACGGATTATTATAAGCTATCATATCGAAATTTATCATAGCTTTAATATCCGCTTGTTTGTTTTTAAATTTTTTAGCCAAATCAAAACTTCCATAAAGCCCATATTCCTCGGCTGCAAAAGCGGAAAAAACTATCGTCAGTTTTGGAATAAAACCTGTAGATTTCATTACTCGCGCGATTTCAATTACCGCGGCTGTTCCAGAGGCGTTGTCGTCGGCTCCAGGAGCTGTGATTGAAATATTTTGATTTGAATATGAGTCGTAATGCCCTCCTAAAACCACATACTTTAAGCTGTTTACGGATCCTTTATATTCGCAAATCACATTATATTGCCATGTATTTAAATTTGACAAATAAAAAGAATCAATTTTTACTTCCGAAGAAGTAAAGCCGAAATTTAAAAATCTACTTTTTATATAATTGGCGATTTGTTTTCTATTCGAATTCAAGCACCATCGCGTTCCATAATTTTGCAAATCTTTTATCGTTTTTGCGATTGAATCGGCGTTTACTTGTGAAATTATATCGCTTATTGAAAAAGAGCCAAAGCTTTGATCAATAATAAAATCTAATTCAGAATTTTCTATTTTATTTCGTAGTATTTCCCTGCCATCTATTTCTTCAAATGGCAATATTTTATAGTCAATTGCTAAATTTTCATTATAATTTGTCCAATTTAATTTTTTTGCGATTATAAATTTTTCCGTTTGATATATAACATTAAAGTCTTTAACAATTCGATTTTTTAACAAATTTTTTTGAGGAACTAAAAAAAATAATTCTTTTAAATTTTCAATATTATCTATAAGCTTTATATCAAATTCATTTCTTACTTTATCGAAGCTATTTTTTGTGGCAAGCGAAACAATCGCTTCTTTTTCATCGAGATAATAAAATTTTTTAATTATGTTATTTGATAAATAAAATAAATTTTTTATATCGAAATTTTTAATTCGATATATTTCTTCGGCGTATGCCGCCGATAAATTGAACCAAAACAAAATAAGGAAAATAATTTTTGGAATTCTCATCGCTTCTCCAAATTTTTATTGAAGTAATTTTTGCCTCCAACGCGGCATTATTAATCTCGTTAAACCTTTTAATAATTTTTGGACTTTATAAGCTAAATAAAAAACTAAATTTTAAAAAATTAGACTCTCAAAATAAAATTTCCGTTGTAATAGCCGCAAAAAACGAAAGCGAAAATATAGAACAAACTTTATTATCGCTTGTCAAACAAAATTATCCCGCAGAACTTTATGAAATAATAGTAGTCGACGACAATTCGACCGACAACACGGTTGAAATAACTCAAAAAATAGCTAAATTGCATAACGATTGCAACATAAAAGTTTTTTTAGCAAAAGAAAAAAAATACTCCGGAAAAAAAGGCGCGATTGATTTAGGAGTTAAACTATCCTCTTACGATATAATAGCTACAACCGACGCCGATTGCTCGCTTGAGCCCGACTGGCTTAAGACAATTTCTAACCTCATAAATAATAATGACTTAATTTTTGGATTCGCTCCTTTTTATGAGGAAGATAATTTTTTCAATAGTTTTTATAGATTCGAACATTTAAAAAATTCCATTTTAACTTTTTCGCTTTGCAAAGTGGGATTGCCATATTCTTGCGCGGCTCGAAGCTTAACTTATAGAAAATCGTTATATTACGAAGTTGGCGGATTCGATCGAGCTGCAAAAACTTTAAGCGGCGACGACGATCTGCTTTTGCAACTTGCAGCAATTTATAATAAAAAGATTGATTGTTTTATAACGAAAAATTCCTTTTCGTATTCAAAAGCTCCCAAAGATTTCAAATCATATTTAATCCAAAAAAGAAGACATATTTCCGCCTCGTTTCATTATACCGTAAAATCAAAATTAATTCTAAGTTTATGGCATATATGCAATTTGCTTGCATTAATAACTCCTGTTTTTTTATCGTCGATTTTTCGTATAGAACAATTGTCATTAATATTAGCTCTACCGACATTAAAGTTTACATTAGACTTTATAACTGCAAAATATTTCTCAGCTATAGTTGAAAAAAGAATCTCCCTTTCAAATTTTTTATTGTTTGAAATAATTTACGAATTATTTATCGTCGCAAATTTTTTTAATTCGCTAAACAAAAACGTCAAATGGAAACAATAAATTTGATAAGCGCGTTAGAACTTATGAAAAAACGTCGCTTGTAAAAAGCGACAATTTATACTTTAAAGTTCTATTTCTTCTCCATAATTTAATACTCGAGCGACTTTCCCAATTTTTTCAACTTTTGTTTTAAATTCGAATGGATCGGCTTTAATTACAGGAAAAGTATTATAATGCATTGGGATGGCGACTTTAGGATTTGCTAACTCTACGGCTTTTACGGCATCGTCGATTCCCATAGTAAAATTGTCGCCAATTGGCAGAAGCATATAATCGATTGGCGTCATTTCTCCGATTAATTTCATATCGTAAAATAATCCCGTATCGCCGGTATGATAAATATTTTTTCCTTCAATAGATAAAACCACTCCGCTAGGCTCTCCGCAATAAGTTCCATCAGGAGCAGACGACCCGTGATGAGCAATTGTAAATTTAACTCTTCCAAATTCAAAATTATATCCTCCGCCGATATGCATATTATGAGCTTTAAACCCCTTTGACGCGCAATAATTAGCAAGCTCGTTTACGCAAATAAATGTGGAACCGCGAAGCTTTGCGATTTCAAATCCGTCCCCTAAATGATCCCCGTGACCGTGAGTCAAAATAATATAATTAGCGTCAACTTCGTTTAGTTTTGCTGGATTTGTTGGATTGCCGTTAAAAAAAGGATCGATTAAAATTTTTACGCCTTTTGAAGTTGTAATTTGAAAAGCTGAATGAGAAAAATATCTTAGTTTCATAATCATCTCTCCTTTTTTAATTATTTAATAAGGTTTTGCAAAAAGCCAAAATGGTTCTTATAGGTTTTATTTTGCTATTTTCTTCTCCGTATATCGTCGGAATCGAAACAAAATCAAACTTTAAATTTTTTCTCGCCGCTTTAATAATGATTTCAGTTTCAGCTTCATAGCCTTTGCTTTTAGGCAGAATATCTACAATAGATTTTAGTTTATAACCGCGATAACCGCATTGACTGTCGGGAATTTTTACTCCGATTTTTTTTGAAATTAAATAACTTGTAATCTTGTTGCTTAGAATTCTTTGAAACGGCATTTTAGACAAATCGCTCATTCTATTGCCAATAACTACGTCCGAAAATCTTAGTTTATCAAAAAAATGCGGAATTAGTTCTGGCGGATGTTGCATATCGGCGTCTAATGTTACTATAGCGTCTGCTCCAACTTTAACTGCTTCCTTTACGCCGCAATTTATCGCATATCCTTTGCCAGAATTATTATTTAAGTTAACCAAAATAATTTTTTCATCTGAGGGTAATTCTTTAAGCGAATTATCAGTCGAACCGTCGTTGACAGCAATAATAAAATCGACATAACTGATAGCTTGCAATACGACTTTTTTTATAAATTTTTCTTCGTTATAAAAAGGAATAATAGCCGCTCTTATCATAAAAGAATTTTAAGAAAAAAAATTTAACGACAATTTTTAAAGACGTATAATAATATAACAAAAGAAAAGAATTAACTGCAAGAAAAACAGAATTCAAATTAAGTAGAATGAAAATATATTTTTCCAGTTCTTTTTTTCTTTGTCGCTTAAAATCAAAGCATTTAACTGTTCTTTCAGTAAAGATTTTGATAAGCCTCGATATAATTTTCCATTTTCAGTCAAAGAAACGCTCCCTGTTTCTTCCGATACAATTATACATAAAGCGTCCGATATTTCGCTTATTCCTAATCCAGCCCTATGTCTCATTCCTAGAGGAATTCCCGCATAACTTGAGTTTTGCGACAAAGGCAAAGCGACTTTTGCGGCTAGAATAACATCGTTTGTTACAACAACAGCTCCATCATGCAATGAAGATCTAGGATAAAAAATCGATTTAATCAATTCTTTCGACAATCGAGCGTTCAACTGAATTCCTGTTTCAGCAATCATTCTTAATTCAGTATTTCTTGTTATAACGATTAAAGCTCCATGCTGAAGCTGAGACATTTCAAAAGCCGCGTCTATAATTATTTCAATATTTGACTCCGATTTGCTTTTTTCGACAAAAAATCTTATAAATGGATTTTGCCCAAGCATTAACAACGCTTTTCTAAGTTCGGGCTGGAAAAGAACAATGAAAGTTATTACCCAGAAATCGCTAATTAACTTAAGAGCCCAACCTAAAGCTTTCATATTTGCAGCTTGAGCGAGAAAGGATAAAAACAAAACAAAAATTAATCCAGCTAAAATTTGAGCCGCTATAGTTCCTTTAACAAATTTATAAATTAAAAAAATCGCATAAGCCATTAATAAAACATCTATGAGATCTAATAAAGTAAAACTAATAAAACCAATTTTAAATAATTCAACCATAGATCAAAATGCAGGAAGCTCTTTTAAATTCGAAAAAAATTTTTTTAAATAAACCGCATTTTTCACGTTATGCGTTCGAATGATCTTTGCTCCATTAAACAAAGAAATAGTCTCTGCTATAATTGTCGGTATTTCTCTTTGATTGACATCCAAATCAAATAATTTTCCCAAAAAAGATTTATTGGATAATCCAATCAAAATAGGATATCCTAATCCTTTAAATTCGTCGATGCGATTTATAATCTCTAAATTATCTCTTACTCTTTTGCCAAAACCAATTCCAGGATCTACAATAATATTTTCAACTTCATATTTAAGGGCTGATTGAGTTCTTTCATACAAAAAATCATAAATCTCAGAAATTGGCTCGTCATAATATGGACTGTTTTGCATATTTTCGGGATCTCCTTTCATATGCATTAAAATTAGTCCAATTTTTTTCGATGCGACCAAAGAAAAAATCCGTTCGTCTTTTCGACAAGCGTATATGTCATTAATAAAATCGCAACCTTCATCAGATGCTGCATATGCGACTTTATACTTGTAAGTATCGACTGAAATAAAAGCGTCAGAAAATCTTTTTCGAATTTCTCTGACGACAGGAATGACTCTTTTAATTTCTTCTTCGTCGGAAATTCTTGCGGAACCAGGCCTGGAAGATTCTCCGCCTATATCGATAATTTCTCCCCCTTCTTCGACAATTTGTTCGGCTCTTTTAATTGCAGTATCTAAATCGCAATACTTGCCTCCATCATAAAAAGAATCAGGCGTCGTATTTAATATTCCCATTACGACGCCTTTTGATAAATCTAAAGTTTTATTGTTTATGACAAATCTTGAATTATCGTAATTTAAAATATTTTTGTAAAATCTAATTGTTCTGCGCCCAATTTCTTCGGCGCCTTTTCTAGCAAGCTCTCGAATTAATTGAAAGTAAGATTCGTACTCGGCTAATACTAATAAATCAAAATTCGAATTATTTATAAAGGAATTTCTTTTATAACATAAAAAGCCAAATTCTAAAATATTTGTTTTAAGCGAGTCGGCTATTTTAGGCGGAACATTTCTAAATTCAACGGCAGAAATATATCGTTCGTCAAATAAATCTTTAAATATGCTATATTTATTTGCGTAGTAATCAAACGCATTTTTACGAGAAATATTTATGCCTTGAATAATCATTCTTCGCGCTAAAAAAATTATGCTTCTTTTTTATAAACTATTTTTCCTCTCATTATTGTCATTTCAACGTTAAAATCTGAATCCATTACAACTAAATCCGCGTCTTTTCCAGCTGCAAGTATTCCTTTTCTATTTTCGATATTTAAAACTTTAGCTCCATTTAATGATGCCATTCTTACAGATTCAGTTATTTTAGCGTTGGCAAATTCAATCATATTTTTAATAGCCTTATTTAGAGTTAGCGAACTTCCAGCAATTGTGCCGTCTTCGAGAACGGCTTTGCCTCCCTGAACTTTTACTTTTTGATCCGCAAATTCAGTTTCTTCGCCTTCGTGCATTCCGCCGGGTTTGATAGAATCAGTAATTAAAATAATTCCGCTCGCTTTTTTTACTTTCAATAAAAACTCCATAACGGCGGGATGTACATGATAAGTATCGGCTATTAATTCTATTTTCAATTCGTCTCTCAGCAAAGCTCCTAAAGCTACGCTCGGCTGTCTGTGATGCAATTGTTTCATTGCGTTAAACATATGAGTTACGTGAGCGGCTCCATTATCTATTGCGACTTCAATTTCAGAGTATGTCGCCATTGAATGACCAATAGATAAAACAACTCCTTCCTGAGCTGCGGCTCGCATCACTTCGATTGCGCCCGGCAATTCTGGAGCTATAGTCATAATTTTAATCAAACCTTGCGACGCCTCCCACATTTTTCTCCAAGATTCTACTGTTGGCGTCCATAAATAATTTTCATTCATCGCGCCTTTAAAAGCTTTATTTAAATACGGACCTTCCATATGGATGCCGTAAATATTGGATTCTGGATGCATTATGATGTAATTTGCTAAATTTTCAATAGTCTTTAGTAGTTCTTTTTCAGGCTTCGCATATAATGACGCAAGCATCGTCGTTGTTCCATGACGCAAAAAGTATTGGCTAATTTTGTCAAAATGATAATATTCTCCATCGGAAAATCCGGAACCAACGCCGCCGTGAACCAATAAATCTACAAAACCTGGCGTAATCATTTTTCCGCTAACGTCGATTATTTCCGCATCAGAAGGAATTACGACGTCAGATATTTTGCCAAGCTCGTATATTTTTGGTCCTTTAATGACTATTGTCCCTTTTTCAATAATTCTAAAAGGTGTTATAATTCTCGCTCCTGTTAAAGCTAAATTCATATATTGCTCCTTAAATTTTGTTTTGTTTGTTTATAATTCTTAATTTTTATTTATAATTTTTTTAAATTTTTTCGTTTCTTCCTCGATATTGTTTGAATTAAAAATAGCGGAGCCAGCTACAAACACATCGCAACCGGCTTCTATTAATAAATCTAAATTTTCAAGCTTAACTCCTCCGTCGACTTCTATTAAAAAATTATATTTTTCTTTATCTCTAATCTGTTTTAATTTTTTCACCTTTCGTAGAGAACTTTCTATAAATTTCTGTCCTCCAAATCCTGGATTAACCGACATAATTAATACCAAATCCACACACTCTAAAGTTTCAAACAAAAATTCAACAGGAGTAGCTGGATTAATTGAAACCCCGACTTTTAATCCTAACGATTTAACTAAATGGATTGTTCTATGTAAATGAATAGTTGACTCATAATGTATAGTCAACAAATCCGCTCCCGATTTTGCAAATTCTGGAATAAATAAATCGGGATTCATTATCATTAAATGAACGTCTAAAAATAATTTTGTAGATCTTCTTATCGATTCAAGTATAAAAGGTCCAAATGTAATATTGGGCGTGAAATGACCGTCCATTATATCGCAATGTATCCAATCGGCTCCTCCTTTTTCAACATCTTCAAGTTGTTCTCTTAATTTAGAAAAATCGGCGGATAAAACTGAAGGAGCTAATAATTTCATTTTAATCAGTTCCCTCTTCAATTTGAGCGGAACTTTCTATAGTAATAATCAGCTTTATTGTATCGCGCGGACTGACCAATTTATTTTTAGCAGGATATTGTTCAATAACAGTATTAGGCAATAAAATTCTCGATTCCTGATATGTTTTAACGATATTATTAATTCCAATTCCTCTTAAAATTTTTTCGGCGTCTTTATAAGATTTGCCGATTAAATCCGGCAGATTTATTTTACCATGAGTAGCCCCGCCGCTAATAGTTAAATAAATCTTAGCATCCTTTTTTAACATTGATCCTTCCGGATAATTCTGCGCAATTACAAAACCTACAGGCTCTTCCGACTCGACTTCTTTAATGTTGACAAGTTGCAAATTTAATCTTTCAAGAATAAATTTTGCTTCTTTTAAACTTCTGCCTACCAAATTTGGCATACTTGCCATATTTTCGCCGCCGCTTACGACTAAATATATATACCTGTTTTCTTTTACTCTTGCATTTGGTTTTGGTTTTTGCAATATTATACAATTAGCTGGAATCTTGTCGTCAAATTTTTGCGATACGACTTTGCCTCGCAAATTCCTTTTGCTTAAAACTTTTTGAGCATCTTCAAGCTTTAAACCTTCCACAGCAGGAACTTCTACAATTTCGCTCGAAACTGCCATGGGCATTATAATCTTATCAAAAATAACCAATAACAAAAATAAACTTAAAAAAATTAAAATTAAGCGACTCGAAAACCTTATTAAAAATTTTTCGCTTTTTAAACTGTTAGTTATTATCGAATTAAAAAAAGTTTTTAAATTCATCTTTAAATTAGATTAAAATTATAAATTAATTTTCGCTTAAGCTTGCTTTATTTATAAATTTCAATGAAACAAACGTCAACATCGAAGCAAAGAAGCTTGCGGCGGCTAAAGCTAAAAAGAATTCCCACAATTGCCATTTATCATAAAATCTGCCGATAAAACCAGACAAATAATTTCCAATTGCTGTTGCTACAAACCAACCTCCCATCATAATCGCTTTAATGTCGGGAGGAGCTATTTTAGAAACAAACGACAATCCCATTGGACTTAAAAATATTTCAGCAACAGTTATAATTAAATATGTTAGAATCAACCAATAAGGGGAAACTCTTAAGTGTTCTTCCATTATTTCGCTTTTTATCGTTCCAAAATTATAAGAAGCGAAAACCATAATCATAAACGCAATTCCAGCTAGGAACATCCCGATTCCAATTTTAGCTGGCGCAGAAGGCTCTAAATTTTTGCTGTGCAAATATTTGAAAAATAAAATAATCAAAGGAGTGATAAAAACAATAAACATTGGATTAAATATTAGAAAATTTTCAGGATCAATTTTATTAGCGTCGTCAAAAGAAAATAGTTTATATAAAAATAAAACTAAACTTATAAATAAAACGGCAAGCCAATATTTATTTATTTTTGTTAGCAGAAATTTTTCTTTCGTTAAAATAAATATAGATGTTCCCATTGCAATCAAACTTATCAAAGCTATCGTATCAAACAAGGAATAAGTAAATCTATCGACATAACGAACGGTAAAATTTTTTGCAAATAAGGTTAACGTGAATCCATTTTGATGAAAAGCCATCCAGAAAAAAATTACTATAAAATAAACAATTAATAAAGCTAAAACTCGCATCCAATAACTTTTTCGCGAAATTTGAGAACTTTCAAATTTTACATCGGCTGAACGATTTGAAATATCGAATTCAATGTAATATTTTTTTGTTTTAATAAAAATTATCAGCGAAATAATCATTCCTAAGGAACTTGCAGCAAAAACAAAATTATAAGAATCCGCTAAAGAAAAGCCTAAAGTTAAAAATAAATGTTTTATTTCCTTTGCGGCCAGCGGAGCTAAAAAAGCTCCTATATTTATTCCCATATAGAAAATATTAAAAGCGGCGTCCTTTAATGACGATTCCTTTCCTTCGTATAGAGCTCCGACTAAAGTAGAAATATTAGCCTTAAACATTCCATTTCCTATTGCCGCTACGCTTAAAGCTATATATAAATATAAGACTGAATCAGTAGGAAAAGCCAGAGCTCCATAACCAATAAACATTATTGCGGCGCCAGTTGTTATCGTTTTAAAATAGCCAAAAAACTTATCGGCTAATATTCCGCCTAATAAAGGCGTAAAATAAACAAGAGCCATATAAAAGCCATAAACATTTCCTATTTCCGTAGCGCTCCAATTAAATCTCTCGCCGAGATACAAAGTGAAAATAGCAACCATCGTATAAAATGCAAAACGCTCCCACATTTCCGTAAAGAACAATGCATATAAACCTTTTGGATGCTCTTTAAAGATAGAATAATCGCTTTTTTTCATTTTATTAAAAAAATTTTTTTTAAAACTTAATATATTAAACTCTTTTTCAATTTTACAATTTTTTATTTATAACAAAACTGCATAAATATAAAATCGTTTTAATTTTTTTTCGATTTAGTTAGCTTTTAATTATTGCTTTAATTTAATGATAAGATTTATCGACAATTTTCTTTTTTTACGCTATCTATCTCTATTTTTAAATGCGAAGCTTGTATTTTACTAAAACTATTTAAATCATTTAAATTTTTCTTCAGCCATTTTGCGTCATAAAAGGAACTTAAGTATTTATAGCCGGTATCCGGAAATATCGTTAAAATATTTTTTGGTTTTGGATTCTTTTTCAAATAAATAGATATCGCTCGCAAATTTGCTCCCGAAGAACCGCCGACAAACAATCCCTCCAACTTTGCAATTTTTTTCGCCCATTTAAAACTGCCGTAATCGTCTACTTTAATTATATCGTCGATATATTCAAATTGAACAGTAGGCAAAAGAAACTCGTCTCCCAATCCTTCAATGAAATATTTTGACGGCTTTGAGATTTTTTTAAATTTAAACCAATCATAAAAGATAGAGCCAATAGGATCGACTCCTATAAATTTAGTTTTTGAATTTCTTTCCTTAAAGTAGCGTGAAATACCCGATATAGTTCCGCCGGTTCCGATGCCAGTTATAAAAAGATCGATATCGCCATTAGTTTGCGACCAAATTTCAGGCGCGGTTAACGCATAATGAGCTTCGTTGTTATCTAAATTATTATGTTGATCAATATAAAACCAATTTGGATTTTCCATTGCAAGATTTTTTGCGAGATTATTGTACGACCGCGGATGTTCAGGCGATAGCGAAGCGTCTGCGTAAATAATTTCGGCTCCCAAAATTTTTAATGCTTTAACTTTTTCTTTGCTTATCGTATTTCTTACGACAATTTTTAATTTATAACCTTTCTGTTTGCAAACAAACGCCAATCCCATAGCGGTATTGCCAGAAGAATTTTCAATAATTATATCGCCAGGTTTTATTTTTCCTTCTCTCTCGGCTTTTTCGATCATATAATAGGCTATTCTATCTTTAACGCTTCCGCCTGGATTCATAAATTCAAGTTTTGCGTAAATCTCAGTTTCAAATATTTCGGAAATTTTTTTTAGTTTAACGATTGGAGTATTGCCTATTGCTCCCAGCGCGCTATTTTTTATATCCATATTTTCCTCTTTTTGCGCGCTTATATATAAAATAAAAAAAACAAGTTCAAAAAAATTTTAAATCTTATCCAAAAAAATTTTTTGCGCATATTATTGCAACGACTAGCTATATTGAAACTTAATTATGTTTTTTTTTTTTATTTTTTTTAACAATTATTCATTGTTTTAAATATAATTGTAATATTATTAATTTGATTGTTTAACACTTTCCAATGTAAACGTTTTAATTTAATTTTTTTTAATTATTTTTTTAATCTTCTCTTTTATTTGTTCTATTTTTTCGGCAATAAATTTCGACGTTGATTCTTCAATTGTAGTTAACGTTAATTTTGATATTTCGGTTACTAATTCTTGCGATAAACCTGAAACAAGCTCCCAACTTTGATTAGACACTTTAAATTCAATTATGTCATGCATTTTTTCTCCGCAAGAAAGAATTTCTTCTTTTGCCAGATAACCCGCTTTTGCTACAAGATAAGCGTCACAAGAAGCTTCTATTACGTCTTCAATAATTTTTGTAAAACCAGGTATTGAACTTAAAAGATTTAATGCGTAAATTTTTAACACATTCTTTGCAAGAATTTTTCTCTCTTCACTTGTCCTTCGAATTTCTAACGAACTAAAAAACAAACGCCGCAACGTCAGAAAAAATATATGCAAAATTTTTAAGTTGGAAACTTTTTTAAAATAAATATTTGCAATTTCTCGAATCGTTTCGAATAAAGCGACAATAACTGCAAACGACCTTAAAGCTCCAAATTCTGAAAAAGAATTTTTTTCGATTAAATTTTTGCATATCAATCTAATTGTATCATCGGCTTTTTTATTTAAATTTTCTATATTCGCTTTTATATCGTCTTCTCCGAGTGAATTTGCATTTCTATTCTTTGCTCCTCTTTTAGATCTTAATTGTTCGTAAAATTTTTTCGACGCAAAATTTTTTTTATTTGGTTTAAAAGTGCAAATTTCAAATGCTCGTTTTATTCTTCGTAAAACATAAATAAAATATAGCGTAAAAAAACAAATCGAAAAGACGCAGGCAAAAACTATATATACTAAAATATTTTGAATTCTAAGTTCGAATTGTGTTATAAAAAAAAATAGAAGCAAATAATTAAATAATGAAATAAAAAAAAACGACAAAATTAAAATTATACTCGATAATTTTATTAAATATTTCAAAGTCTTATAACTCATAAAAAACAGCCAGTATGTTTTATGTTTTTAATTCTGAATTTAATTCTTAAATTTGAATTTATGAAAAAATTTTTTCCATTTGATGAATATTTTATTTTTGACTTATCAGGGCGGAATTGCCGGTTCGACAAATTCTATTATTTATCTTAGCAAGGCTCTGGCTGACAAAGGACATACAATTTATATAGGTTGCTCAAAAGATAGATTGCTATGGCAAGCATTAGAAAATTCAAACGTAAAACTCTGGGAAATAGATTTTAAAAACAAAATTGATATCTCCTCAGCGAAGAAAATCGCAAAATTTGCAAAAGAAAATTCCATCGACATCGTAAATGCTCAATCTTCAAAAGATCGATACGCATCGTCATTAGCGAAAGGATTATTTGGCATGAAAGCTAAAGTAGTCCATACGCGCAGACAGGTTTCTAAAAGCGCCGGCTTCTTTATTCAAAAATTGTTTTACGAAAAATGGACAGACGCAATAGTAGCCGTAAGTCGCGGCGTTAAGCAATCCTTAATCAATATCGGATTGCCGGAAAATAAAATAGAAGTAATTTACAATGGATCGCCTTTAGAAAAATATTTGAACATCAATTATGATAAAACTTTGGAATTAAAAGAGAAACTAAATATTAATCAAAATTGTTTTGTTATCGGCTGCGTGTCAAGAAAAAAAAAACAAATTCAACTATTAAAAGCGGCTGCTAAAATAAAAACAGATAAATTAATTAAAATTATATTTATTGGAATTGAAGATATTGAAGATAAAGAAAAAATAATGAAAAATCTCCCTTCAAATGTTAATGTATACTTCGAAGGTATAAAAACAAATGAAGAAACATTAGCATATTACAAAATTTTTGATGTTTTTGTTTTGCCTTCGACAACCGAAGGTTTCTCTCAATCGCTTCTTGAAAGCTGCTTTATGGGCGTTCCAGCAATAGCCACAAACGCCTCTGGAAACAACGAATTAATTTCAGATAGAATAGACGGATTTTTGTTTGAAGACGGAAATATAGACGAATTGACTGAAAAGATAGAGCTTCTTATGAACGATGAGAACTTAAGGAAAACTTTCGCCGAAAGAATGAAGGAAAAAGCAAAAAAATTTTTTACGATCGAATGCGTTAGAGATAATTATGAAAATTTTTTTATTAAACTGATTCAAAATAATTAATTAGGATACTATAATATATAATAACATATAATTGATTAAAGTAAAAGTAAAGGCAATGTCGGAGTCAATTAAAAAAATCGCTATATTAGGTTCTACTGGCTCTATAGGAAAAAGCGCTTTGAATATAATCGAATCTTTCAAAGACAAATATTCGATAAGTCTGCTTGCCGCCAATACAAGCGTCGCTACGTTAAAAGAACAAATAGAAAAATTTAACGTATTAAACGCAGCTGTAATAAACTTAGAAGCCGCTAAAGAATTAAAAAAGATCTCTAATAAAAACGTAAAGATTTACGCCGGCGAAAATGAGCTTATTAAGGCCCTAAATGAAATTGATTACGACATATTGCTTTCATCAATGGTTGGATTTGCCGGTTTGAGACCTACTTTGGAAGGAATTAAAAAAGGCAAACGCATCGCTCTTGCAAACAAAGAAACTTTAGTTGTCGCCGGAGAACTGATGCAAAAATTTTTTTCAAAATACAATGCAGAGCTTTTGCCGGTAGACTCGGAACATAGCGCTATATTTCAATGTTTGGTTGGAGAAAAAAAAGAAAATATTAACCAAATAATTTTAACCGCTTCTGGCGGACCTTTTTTGAATCGAAGTTATGAAAACTTAAAAAATGTTTCAATCGAAGAAGCTTTAACTCATCCGAATTGGAAAATGGGAAAGAAAATTTCGATTGACTCGGCGACAATGATGAATAAAGGACTTGAAGTTATTGAAGCAAAATGGCTTTTCGACATTCCTCTTGATAAAATTAAAGTCGTAATTCATCCTCAATCTATAGCTCATTCGATGGTTGAATTTGTCGACGGTTCTATAAAAGCTCAGCTTGGAACGCCCGATATGCGCTTGCCAATTCTTTATGCTTTCTCTTATCCGAATAGATTTTGCTATAATCAAATAAAAACTAACTTTGCAAAAATTGGCTCGCTCACATTTTTAGACCCAGATTTTAAAAAATTCGAGTGTTTGTCATTAGCTTACGAATGCGCAAGAATTGGCGGTTTGGCTCCTTGCATATTAAACGCCGCAAACGAAATCGCCGTCGATAAATTTTTAAAAGGAAAAATTAAATTTTTAGATATACCAGAAATTATTAAAATCGCTTTAGATAAAATCGAGAATAAACAATCGCCTTCTCTTGAGGAAATTTTTGAATGCGATAGAAAAACTCGATCTTATTTAAACCAAAAATTATTTAAAACGGAGTAGAATAAATGGATTATGTTATTTATTTCATTATAACAGTAGCTATTCTCGTATTTATTCACGAATTTGGACATTTTATCGCCGCTAAATTATCTAAAATGCAAGTCGATATTTTTTCTTTAGGCTTTGGTCCACGAATAGTAGGATATAACAAAATTACTGGATTGACTTTTGGGGCTTTGCCGAAAGATATTGATTTGCAAGGCGCCACTGACTATAAAATATGTCTTATACCTTTAGGCGGTTATGTTAAAATTGCCGGTATGATCGACGAAAGTTTAGATACCGAATTTGTCGCAAAAGAAGTTCAACCCCACGAATTTAGAGCAAAATCAACTCCCGCAAAATTATTTGTTATTAGCGCCGGCGTTTTAATGAATTTTCTATTAGCTCTTCTAATTTTTTGGGGAGCTAACTTTTTCGAAGGCAAAATTTTCATTAAATCTACTTCGATTGGATTCTCAAGCGCCGCTTCTAATCCTCTTTATGAAGCAGGTCTGAGAAACGGCGATAAAATTTTAGAAATCAACGGCGCTAAAATTCAATATTGGGAAAATATCGTCGATCAACTTTTTATAAAATCAATAGGAAAAGACGCGAAAGTAAAACTTATTCGAAACGAAGAAACTATCGAATTGACATTGTCTAAAGATAAAATTCCCCTAATGTCAAAAAACGAGCCCCTAATTTTTCCCGCAGAAGCCAAAGTTAAAATTAAATCATTATTGTCTTATTCGCCCGCCGAAAAAGCGGGATTAAAACCAGACGACATTATTGTCTCAATTAATTCGCAAAATATTTTTTTTACATCCCAGGTAGTATCAATTATTTCATCCAACGCCAATAAAGAAATTCAAATATCAGTTCTTAGAAAAGACGAGCTTTTAACTTTTTCAGCAATTCCTAATAGCGAAGGCAAAATTGGAATAGAACTTTTTCAATCTCTGCCAATAGAGAGAGTTACTTTCGGTTTCTTCGAATCCTTTGGATTAGCTTTTGCCGATTGTTACAACTATTTAGCTCTGACTATTAATATGCTTGGAAAAGTTTTTACTGGAAAAATAGAATTTGACAAGGCTTTTGGCGGACCTATTAAAATTGCTCAATTTGCCGCCGACAGCGCTGAAAAAGGCATATCGTCATTTTTATTCTTTTTAGCTCTCTTAAGTTTAAGCTTAGCCCTGATTAATATATTGCCATTTCCAGCTTTAGACGGCGGACATTTGATTATAATATCAATTGAAGGCATAATAAAGAAAGAACTTCCTGTTAAAGTTAAAATTGCTATACAAAACGCCGGTTTTTTTCTCCTACTGGCTTTAATGGCTTTTATAATTTATAAAGATATTGTCAATTTATAATTTAATTTAATTTAATTTAATTTAATTTAATTTAATTTTAATTTGAGCCGTTTTAAAGGCGGTTCATTTTTAAATATTTTAAAAATAATCTTTTAGATATTTTTATCGCAAAATCGCTTCAGAAAAAATTTTATTTTATATATCTGATTATAAATTTCTCGTTTCTATCTAATATCGTTTATATTAAAGTTTTAATGGTGTATTTATATTTCAATAAACTTTAAAATATTTGACTACTTAAATTAAAATAATTAAATAAAGGTTTTTTCAAAATTAATTTTTTGCCTCAAACTACAGCAAGTTGTATATCTTATCAACCCGAAAAAAATAATTGTATGTATAAAATATATTTTTTATTTTGCATTGTTTTTTAAGATAGTAGTAAATAATATGTCGACAAATTTAGATCACTCCAGAGTTATTAATACTCTTTTAGGAAAATTTGAAAAAAATTTTTTACTTTGGTTAGCCTCGAAAACTCCGCCATGCATTACATCCGATCAAATGACTATTTTAGGCGTAGTATCATCCTTATTTATCGCTTTATTCTATTATCTTACAAATTATAGCAAATATTTTTTGTGGGCTGCAAGTTTTTGTTTTATTTTAAACTGGATTGGAGATAGTTTAGATGGAACTTTAGCGAGATACAGAAAAAAAGAGAGACCTAAATATGGTTTCTTTATCGACCATACGTTAGACGTAATAAGCGAAATGTCAGTCTTTATGGGAATAGGGCTTTCGCCATATATTAATTTTGAATACGCTCTTTTAGCGTTGATTGGATATTTGATTTTGTCGGTATATGTTTACGTAAAAACTTTCGTAACGGGAATTTTTCAGCTTTCCTTTGGGAATTTAGGACCAACTGAAATGAGAGTTTTCATAATAATTCTAAATGCAATTTTATTTTATTTTGGAGCTCTGGAATTTTCAATTTTTTCTTATAAATTGAATCTTTTAAATTTAGTCGGATTATTTTTATTTATTGGAATGTTATTTATCTTTATTGAAAAAGTGTATGTCGACGCTAAAGTTTTAAAGGAAATCGATGAAAAAAATTTTTAAAAAAAAGATGCCATTTAGGAATCTCGATTTAAATTTTTATTTCTGTTCTTTTATAATTTAAATTATTTTTATTTCTAATACTTTATCATTATCCGCAAGATTACATAGATGCTTTTCCATTACTCCTGATTTAGAAAAGAATAAAATTATCAAATATTTAGCGCGATTTATTATTTCAAATTTTGACTTGTAAAGTTAGGCGGAAAAATTTTTCAAAAAATTATTTTTAAAATTTTTTTTTTTTAATCAAGTTATTCTTTTGATTGTGGAAATAAAATTGTAATTCGATATTTTCTAAAGTATATATAATTCGTTAAAATACGAGCTTCATTTTTTAAATCAAAATTTTCAAACATATTACAAATAATTCAAAATCTCTATTATTGACGAATTTTAGTAAGGCAAAGTTGATTGTTAAGAATTGTTTATGAATTTGACTCTGATTCATTTAATGTTATTTTCAAATCAAATCTTATTTTATATATAACAATTTATCATTTAATTTTTAATAAAACTTTTTTGAAATTATATTGATTTTTACTATTTTGCATATAGGAAAAAATTTAAGAAACTAATCATCAAAAGAGTCATATTCTTTTTCGCGTTTGTTTTTTTAAATCTTAGCTGTTCTTCGTCGCTTATTTTGAAACCAGAGTTATCTTATGGAAAATATGGCTATGTAAATAAAGAACAAATCTTTATTATACCTCCTAAATTCGATTTTGCCGCGGAATTTTCCGAAGGTCTTGCAAGAGTTTCTTATAACAAAAAATTTGGATTTATTAAGGAAAATGGCGAAATAATTTCCCCATTTGAATACGACATCGCTTTTGATTTTAGAAATGGTTTTGCGATTGTTGGTAAAATGTCTAACCAAAAATTATTTTACGGCGTTATAAATAAAGCTGGAAAAATTGTCTTAAATATTGAATATGAAAAAATAATTTATAATGACAATGAAACTATCGCCGTTAAAAAAGAAAATAAAGATTGGGAAGTTATTCGTCTCAAAAGTTTGACCAAGTAAGCCGCTAAGTTAAACCCAAAGTGGCAAGAAAAAAAATTTTTTGTATATTTGCATACGAAGTTTTTATGCCCCCGTAGCTCAGCTGGATAGAGCAGAAGTTTCCTAAACTTTTGGTCGGAGGTTCGAGTCCTCTCGGGGGTACTAATATTTTGATATTTTATAAGCTTTTATTTTGCCATAGTCCAATCCTACTAAAATTTTATCTTCTTTAAATAAAAAAATAGTCTTAACTCTTTCTTCAAATAATTTTTCTTTTTTAATTTTCCCGTCGCTTAGATTTATAAACAAAATTTTTTTATTTAAATCTGGTTGAATAATTAAATTATCAAATATTAAAGGGTTAGCGATAAATATCCCGTTGGTTTTTATTTTCCAAATTGATTTTTGATTTATAACGTCTATTTTTTCAATTTCTCCTGTTAAAGAGGATAAAATCAGCAAACTATCATTAATCGCTATCGGCTTATTTCTTAATTTATAATTTGTTTTGTATTTCCATTCTAAATTAAGGTTATTAGAATTTATTAAATACAAGCTTCCATCCGTTCCTAATGCGCAAATTTTTTGTTTGCAAATTTCAAATCCGCCTCGAACGGCGCTTTCAATTGTTGTCTTTCCTAATATTTTGCCGTCTTCTAAACTTAAGAACCAAATGTTGCCTTTGTCGTCGCCTATAATTAGTTTATCATTATAAGCTGTTGGTTGAGAATATGCGATAACTTTTAATTCTGTTTTCCAAATTATTTTTCCTTTAAAATTAAACTTTAAAACTTCGCCGTTGACTAAAGCTAAAATAAAACCGTCGTCTAATTTTATAATATCGCTCTTGATTATAGAGCTTAAAGTTATTTTTGACAAAATTTTTTGAGAATAAAAATCGTAAAAATATACTTCTGATTCTTTGTTTTTTTTGTTGACGACAAATATTAATTGAGGATAGTTTATTATTGTCGAGGAAAATATTTCTCCGTTAAATCTTAACTTGCCTAAAATTTTTCCACTTGAGGAATTTATCGCTTGAACTTTTCCCGCTAAACTGCCATAAAAAATATAGTCTCCAAATGCCGAAAAAGAATTGTAATTTATTCCGCCGTCAATTTCGCTTTCCCACAAAAGTATTAATGAATCTGAAATCGACCAATTATAAATTTTTCTATCTTCCTTTTTCGATAAGTTTGCGTCATTTTGATTGATATCGACTATTTTAATCGAACCGACGCAATTTAAAAATAATAATGACAAAAAAATAAAAGAATATCTATTTATTAGACGATATTTGCAAATCTTTAAATTCATTTTTTGTTATAATTTTATTTATTTTCGAATGTCTTAATTATTTAAATCAATGAAATATTTGATTTATAATATCTTCCCGAATCAGCATAGTTAACTTTTATAAAACCTATTTTTTCGTTAAAATCGGCTTTTAGTAGATCGGCGAGAGATTGATATTTCAATTCTTTGACAATTAAATTTTTCGATTCATTCAAGAAAAACTTTTTGTTTAAATTTCTTTTGTTTATTAAGATCCATCTATAGTTTGAGCTTTTGATAAAGAATTTTTCTTGTATTTCTTTCGATGAAAATAAAAAATCTTCCGAAGACAATTTATCTCTTAATATATCTTCGTTGTTTTTCAGTTTTTCAAATATATCAAAAGCTCTATCGCTATCGGAAACTGAATAATATTCGCCTTTATTATTTTTTAAAAATAAAAAAACTTGAGGACAAAAACTTTCATCGTATCGAACATAAGACAAAGGAAAATCCTTGATTAAAGAAGCTTTAAAATTTTTTTTTACTATAAAATCAATAACTTCCATAGAAATATTTTGCTTTCCTGAGCAAATTTTCCATCGCGATAATTTTTGTATATCAATTCGGCGGAATAGATAAATTTACAACCTCACAGTTATAATGTATAATTTCATATTAAAAAAATATTAAATAATTAAAAATCCCATCCAAAGAAGAATTGATAAAACCAACCGTTTTGAAATTTAGAAAAATTGTTTTCAATTTTTTTTCCTATATCGTATCTTAAAACAACTACATTTAACAAATTAAATCTAAAACCATAGCCTAATGCTCCTATTGTTTGTTCGTATTTTTTATCCCAAACTGAACCTATATCGAAAAAAAAAGCCCCTCTAAAATTTGGCAAACTGACATCAAAAACCGGAAACTTTAAATAAGCTAAATCTAAAATAGGAAATCTTAACTCCAAAGACGAAACCCATAATTTTTCCCCTCTTAAACTCCAACGCCTCCAACCGCGCAAATCCCAGCTGCCGCCAGCGATAAATCTTCGCGTTTCTTTTCCATCGTTATAGTATAAAGAATTTCTAAAAGCTAAAAGAGATTTAAATGACAATCTAAAATATTGTCTATAATCAATTATGCCAGTAAAATAATCTACGTTATTGTTTTTTACATCTTTGCTATAACCCGCAAGAATTCTTAATCTATGCCCGTCTATTGGTCCTGTAAAAGCCCATATCGAATTGTCTGATACAAACGAAATAAATGTCGACACTAATAATGCTTTTCTCTCTATAACGCGGGCGACAATTTGTTTGTCCGAATTTGCAATTGTGACTCCTAATTCAAATCTTTTAAATCTTGATAAAGGATACAATAAGGACGCCGAAGAGCCAAAACTTCTTTCATAGTAAAATTCGTCTTTGTCTCGTATGTCGTATCGTCTGCCGCTGAAATGAAAAATGCCATAAGAATAATTTATTCTGTTTTCTAAATTAATTCTCGCAATGGCAACATTAAAGCTTTTTAAGAACTCGCTTTGAACTTCTGCCGTGTTATAAACATAAACGTAGTATTGATCGTCGCCTAACATATCGCTTAAAAATATCGCGGCTCCGCCCTGTGTTCCGAAAATTGGATCGACTGAAATCTGACTTTGGGCAAAATCTATAGAATATTTTTTTTGCAATGAATAAAGTTTGCTTTTTCCAGTTATGTCTAATTTTATCGGATCGTAAATTTTATAAGAGCTCGAATCAGCTTGAGTTATTAAATGCGTTATGCTTTTATTTAAAATATCTTCGTTTAATTTAAATCCAAAAATTTTGAAATAACCTTGAGAATAGGCGGAATAAACGATAATATCGTCCGCTAAATCAAAATTTGCGACGCCTGTAAAGAAATTTGAAATTTTCGAGACTAATAAATTATCATTTTTATCGTTATTTCTGTCAAATTTTAATTTAAATATATTTTGAACGCCATCTTCGTCGATTAGATAGAAAAGTGAATTATATTTTTCGGAATATTTTAAATTAAAAATTTCCGCGGTTGATTCGTATAATAATTTTATTTTAGCTTCATTAATGTCGTACTCGTAAATCGATTTTCCTTTTTTTTCGTTTGTTAAATTTCGATCTGAAACGAATAGAATAGAATTTTTAGATGCAACGTAAATAGGGCTTTCATCGCAATAGTAATCGTCCGTAATTTTATCTAATTTTTTTTGATCTAAATCATAAATGTATATGTCTTTATACCCTTTTCTATCAACTCCGACAAACAATATTTTATTTTCTCCAACAAACGAAGGAGAGTCAAAAGCAATTACATCTTTAAAGGCGATTTTTTCAATTATTTTATTTTGAGAGAAAGAATACAAATAAAACGCGTCAGAAGCTCCGCTTCTTGAAACAAAAACAAATTTATCGTCGTCAATTTTTGCAAATATGTTTTGCATAAAATAAAAACTTTCAAAACTTTCGTCCTTTTCTCCCTTGATTACAATTTCGGCTTTGTTTTTCAAATTCAAATTTTCTTTTTCAATTTTTTGTAGGTAAATTGAAGAATAGCCGTCTTTGTTCGCTAAATATATAATAAAAGTTTCTTTTTCGTTTTTGAAGATTATCGGAGAAAAATTATATCCTACCGATGAAATTAATTTAGAAAATGTTTCATGATTTTCTGTCGAATAATAAAATTTATAAGCTCCGCGTTTTAAATAATCGATCCATTTTTTATTTATTTCTTCGATGGATTCGTTTAGCGTAAAAGAGATATTTTCTTCGAAATCTTCAAACATCCAAATATTTTCTAAAAGCCTTAATATTTTTTCTTCGCCGTAATAACTCGAGACAAATTCTAAAAATTTTTGCCCCTGCTTATACATTAAGTAAGATCCGCTAATTTTCCAGAAATTTTTCAAATCGACCGCGTAATTATTTTCTATTGCGTCTCTAAGAATCGTTTCGCCTTTTGAATCCCATTCCGTCGACCAATATTCCGCGATGCCTTCGACAAACCACAAAGGAGGAAATCGATTAAAGCTGATCCTTCTGTCTTTTAGAACGTTATAAATTTTATTTAATGTAAAAACATGAACCAACTCATGTTTTATTACATGTTTAAAGTCTTTAATAGAGCCGTTATACGGAATAACGACTCGACCTTTTAAGAATTCGTAGAAACCTCCAACTCCTTCAGGAATTAAGCCGGGATATATGTTTGTTTGTTGAAAATGAAGAGAAGTATTATAAAATATTAATGGGATTTTAGTTAAAATATTTTGCTCAAACTTAACGCATAAATCTTTATAGGATTCTTCGGCAATTGCAGAGCCAATTTTTGCGACTTCCTCAAAATTTTCGTCGTAATAAATTTCAAAATGCTCGCTTTGAATTACTTTCCAATTAAAATTTTCGTAGCGTACTTTGTTTCTGCCAAAAAAATAAAACTGAGCATAACTTTCTTTAGCGATTAAGAAAATTATCGCAAAAATAAGATAAATTGATCTTATGTAGATAAGTATTTTTCGCGAAATTAATTTTTCGACATTAAATTTTTCAGTCGAATTATGAAATCTATTTCTCCAGGATCGTAATTTCTTATTGCGGCTAAATGATAACTTATCCAATCGCATAAATAAATTAAATCGATAATACGCAATTTATAATTTTTTTCGGCGCTTTCAAGTTCAATTATTTCAACTCCTTTAGTCTTTAATATTTCAGAAGTCAATTTCATCCTTAAAAGATTTCTAGTATAATCGGTTATTTCTTTTAAATATATAATTTTGGCATTTAATAATTTTTGATCGAAGCTCTCCCATCCGACAATTTCATTATGATTTAATTCTGGAAATGCGGAGCAAAAAGCGTGCAGTTTTGAATTTTCGTTAATTTGTCCTTTAAACCTTATTGCTATCGAATAAGTCGAATCGGCGCTTCCATAAATAATCGGAACAAATCCTATTAAATTTTTAGCGACGTTAAACGCTATAGAATTTTCCTTTGAATAGTCTTCAGATTTTTCTTTCAATAAATCTTTCGCCTGCTCGAAGAAATTTTTTTGTTCTTTTATTATATTTAAATTTTCAAATATTTTTAGAAGCGAAAATAAACTTACATATAAAGCAAATCGAGGCTGAAATCCAGCGGGCAAAGCAATAAAATCGCAATTATTTTCTTTAGCAAGCTCAAACAATGTTCCCCCGGAACCGACGCATATAATTTGACAATTTTTTTTCTTCGCGTCTTCAAAAGCTGAAATTGTTTCCTCGGTATTGCCAGAATACGACGATAGAATCGCAAGCGTTTTTTCATTTGCAAAATTTGGCAAATGATAATTTCTATTTATAAAAATAGGACAAGATATTTCGTCTTTAAATAGAGACGGGAATATTTCTCCAGCTATAGCCGAGCCTCCCAATCCGCAAATAATTATATTTTGAAAATCTTTTGATTTTAAATTTAAATTTAAAGAATTAGCATATTCGATTTGCATCCAGGAATTTTTTAATATGCTATACAACTCATTTTTGTCGTTTTTTGAAATGAAATCTTCCAATAGCATAAATGAAACCTTGTTTATTAAAAAAATTTATAGAGCTTGTTTGGATATTTGCAAAAGATTTTCTTTAAAGAATTTTTCGATTTTATCAATAATTTCTTTTTCTGTCAGGCAAGACAAGCACTCGTTTGCTAGTTGCTCGGCTTTTGAAAATTCAAGATTTCGAATAATTTTTTTAATATATGGAATGTGAGCAGGATTCACGCTTAAAGAATCAAGACCCAATCCGACAAGCAAAGGAGTAGCTTTGACATCGGAAGCCATTTCTCCGCACATACTCACCATAGCATCCCCTTCTTTTCCCAACTTAATAATATGATACAAAGTTCTAATTACCGCAGGATGAAATTCTTGATAATAAGTCGACACTATATCGTTTCCTCTATCGACTGCTAAAAGAAATTGAATCAAATCGTTTGTGCCAATGCTCAAAAAATCAACTTCTTTTGCAAATTCTTTCGCCATAACGGCGGTTGAAGGAACTTCGACCATTATTCCAAAAGGCAAAGTTTTGCCAAAGGGTTTGCCTTCGCTTTCTAATTCTCTTTTGCATTCTTCGATAATTTCTTTTGTCGCTACAACTTCGCTATAACCCGAAACCATCGGAATCATAAATTTAACGTTGCCATTTACATTTGCTCTTAATATCGCTTTTATTTGAGTCTTAAATATTTTACGATTGTCAAGCAAAAATTTTATTCCTCGCCAACCTAAGAAAGGATTTTTTTCTTTTATGCCATGCGGCAGAAACTTGTCTCCGCCAACGTCAAAAGCTCTTATGATTACTTTTTCAGGGAAAACTTTATCGGCAATAATTTTATACAATTTATGCTGTTCTTCTTCGTCAGGAAATTCGCTTAAATCAAAAAGCTGTTCGGTTCTTAACAATCCAATTCCTTGTCCGCCATTTTGTATTAAATAATCAAGCTCTTCTAAAACGTCAATATTTGCTCTTAAAATTATTTCTTTTCCGTCTAAAGTTTTTGCCGGCAGATTTCTTAATTGAGATAATTCGTTGTCAAATTCAGAAAGCTTTTTTTCTTTTTCTCTATATTTTTGCAAAAGGTCTTCTGACGGATTAATTATAACTATTCCTTCAAAACCGTCGACAACTAAAAGATCTTCATTTGTAATTTTTGAAGTTGCGTCATGAGTTCCCAACACGGCAGGCAGATTTAACGAACGAGCAATTATAGCTACATGCGAAGTTAATCCGCCCGTTTCTATTACAAATCCTTTTATATGGTTTCTTGACAATAAAACAACGTCGGCAGGTGAAAGAGAATCAGAAACGACAATAACATCAGATTGAAATCTAGAAACCCAAGATTTTTTCTGCAAATTTTTAATAATTCGATTTTTTACGTCTTCAATATCCAAAGCCCTTTCCTGCATATAAACTTCGGATGACGATTTTAATATATCTTGATATTTTGATAATTCTTCAAAGACGGCTAACTCTGGAGATTTTTGTTCTTTTATAATTTTACGTTTTACGCTGTCAAATAAATATTGATCTTCCAAAATCATTTTTTGGGCTTCAAAAATAACGGCTCTTGATTCGCCAATTTTCTCTAGAGCTAAGCTCAAAGTCTTCTGAAGCTCTTTTTTGCTTTTTGCTATAGCTTCCTCTAATTCATTAATAGCGTCTTCGACATTTATAATATGCCGATTTTGAATCTGCAGTTTTTCTTTTTGATAAACATAAGCTTTGCCAATTGCAAGTCCGGGAGAAGCTGGCAACCCGTTTAATTGTACGTTATTTTTTGTCTCTTTTTCGCTCAAAGCTCGTCAAATCCTCTATTGAAATAATCTATTATTTCTTTAGCCATTTCTTCTTCGTCATCCCCTTCAAATTTCAAAATTAATTCCGAACCTTTTTCGGCCGCTAAAGTCATTACGCCTATTATGCTTTTGCCATTAATATTTAATCCATTTTTGCTTATATAAAACTCAGACTTATACTTTGAAGCTATTTTCACTAATGTTGCCGCAGGTCTCGTATGCAAGCCGGCGTTATTTTTTATTTGAACTTTTGCCTCAATCATTTCATTTGCTTCTTTTAGCCATATGCAAGGCGATGCTTATTAAAGTTTCTTTAATTTTTTCATTAGCCGCATTTTTTAAACTTTTAATCGCAAGATCTGTATATTTTTCTATTTCATTTTGAGCGATTGAAATAGTCCCGCATCTTTCGTAAATATTTTTATACTCTTGTATTTCTTCTTTTGAAATGCCGTTATTTTTGATAAGCTTCAAAAGTTTATCTTTATCAGAATTATTGGCAAGTTCTAAAGATTTCAACAATAAAAACGTCTTTTTTGCCTCAATCAAATCCGAACCTAAAGGCTTTCCAACTTCAACTTCGTCGCCTGTTACGTCAAGCAGATCGTCCATCAACTGAAAAGCTATGCCTAAATAATATCCATATTTTGCGGCAGAGCTAATTGCTTTTTTATCAGCGTTTCCAATTATGCTTCCAATTTCGCAACACATTTTAAATAATGCGGCAGTTTTCTTGGATATCATAGTAAAATATTCGTCGATGGCAACATCTGTTCGCATTTCAAAATCTTTATCTAAGCTTTGTCCTTCGCATATTTCTATCAAACATTGAGTAAACTTTTTTGCCGCTTCTATTCCTCTATTCCCTTTGCAATCTTTCAGCAAATACTCGTAAGCAAGAGCCAATAAATTATCGCCCGCTAAAATTGCAACGCTTAAATCATATTTCACATGTAAGGTCATACGTCCGCGTCTTGTATCAGAGTTATCCATTATATCGTCATGGACTAAAGAAAAATTATGCAACAATTCGACTGCAAGAGCGGCGTTATATGGTTTTGATTTGTTGTTATTATACAATTGAGAAAAAGCTAAAACCAAAAAAGGTCTTAATCTTTTGCCAGGATTTTGCAAGATATATTGACAAGGCTCGTATAATGATTTTGGTCTTCTATTTTCGCCTATTTTCGATAATTTTTCCCCGACAATTTTAGCTTCTTTAGCAAAAATTGATAAAGACTTCTCAGTCACTGTAAAACCTATATATTATTATTGAATATTAATTCTTTCAAAATATTATATTAAACTAATTATTATCTTCAGTTTCAACAGAGATTGTTTCGTCTTCTTTTAACTCATAAGTTAAACAACATTTTAATTTGCCGCATATACCGCATTGTTTTTGAGAAATATTATGATTTTGAAAATGTAAATCATAGTTAAGCATTGTCGTAATTTTTTTAAAGTTACATATAAACGTCGAACAACAAAGTTCTCTGCCGCAAATTCCTATTCCGCTAGTTTTCTTTGTTTCATCTCTCGGTCCGATCTGTCTCAATTCAATTCTTGTTTTAAACTCAGCGGCTAATTCTTTAGCTAATTCTCTAAAGTCAACTCTGCCATCGGCGGTATAAAAGAAATACAATTTGCTTTTATCAAATTGAAAATGAACGTCAACCAACTTCATTTCAAGATTAAATTTTTTCGTTTTAACCTTAAATACATCGCGAGCTCTGATTTCGTCGGATTTATTTTTTTCTATTTTTATTAAATCGTCCTCGTTCGGAATTCTTAAAATTTTAGGCAAAGATTCGTTAAACAAGCCTAATTTTTGTCTTTTGTATTTTACTTTATCGCCCAATGATTTTACGACTGCCAATTCGCATCCGCCGTTTATTTCCACTATAACTTCGTCATATAAATTCAAGTTCATATTGTCCGGAACTAATGCAAAAAAATTTGAATTTATTCCTCTTGATACTAATTCAGCTATATTTCGATTATCATATGGAGCATAATACAAATTTTCTATAGTTTTTAATAGGCAAGCGCTTAAAGGCAACTTATTCGGCTTTAAATTATAGTTTAATATTTCCTCGTATTTTTTTGAGCTATTATAGAACAACAATGAACAGCCATTTTTTTTCTTCAATTCCTCCGTTAGTTGAGAATTGAATTTTGTATTTCCTTTATTCATTATGAGCCCTTTCTTATTTTTTTTAAATAATATCTTTTAATAAAATTTTAATTAGCTTTTCAAAGCTGACAATTCTAAAACCAAATTATTCAAAACCACATTTGGATTTGCGTTTCTATCTAAAACAGACAAATACTTATCAAGCAAATCGACAGCTTTCGTATAATTAAAATTTTTATATTTTTGATTAAATTTAATAAAAATTTCTTTTTCAGACTTAAATTTTTCATCGTCTAATTCATACAAATTTTTTTGAACGGAATTAAACCAAAATTGCAAAATCTTTAAAAAGAACTTAAAATCTTCTTTTTCTTGTTGACTCCCGAAATTAAAATTCAAAATTTTATATGCGCTATAATATTTTGAAACAAAAACATTTCGCAAAAAATTAACGCACTTTTGTTTAAAGTCGTCTATATCTTTTTTAAGCAATTTTTCAGCTTCAGAAATTGAGCCATCTGAGAAACTAGCTAAGATCATTGAACGATTTTTATTGATTCCGAAATATTCTTCTAAAATGCGAGCTATATCTTCTTTGCCTAATGTTCCAAAATAAAATATTCTACAACGCGATTTAATAGTTTCAAGCAGTTGATTTGGTTTTGAAGTAAGCAAAATAAAAAAAACATCTTCTGGCGGCTCTTCTAAAGTTTTTAACAAAGAATTTTGAGCTTCCATATTCATCATATCTGCATTTGGAATAATAATAAATCTTTTATTCACCTCGTCATATTTGTAACAAACAAAGTTTATTATTTCTCGAATTGTATCAATTCTTATTGTTTTGGAACTGGAGGAGTCTAAGGAAGCGTAAGGATTATTTTTCTTTAAATTTATTTCTTCAAGACATGCTATTTCAGACGTACTTAATTTTTTCTTTGTAGAATTATCTTCGCCAGCTTCTGTAGAAGGCGGGCTTGGCAGAGCTAATTTAATTCTCGGCTCGGCGAGATTCGCAATCCTTTTGAAAATTGGATTTTCAAAAAATTCTTTTTCGCTAACGCGCCCTATCGAACTTATTTGAGCATATCGCAATGCTATTGCAAATTTTCCAACGCCTTCGGGTCCGACAAATAGAAAAACGTTAGGTTCCTTTTCGGAAAAAGCAATTTTTAAGAGAACCTCTTTTAAGCGAGCGTGTCCGTATATATTTTTCCAGAAATGATTCATAAAAAAAAGCGCTTAAAGCGCTTTAGAAATTCTCCTCCTCGTCTTCATTGTAGAAGAAATCTTCGTCGGCTGGATATTCGGGCCAAATATCTTCTATCCCTTCGTATTCTTCATCGCTATCTTCCAATTCTTTTAAATTTTCTATTACTTGAATCGGAGCGCCAATTCTTTCGGCATAATCTATAAGTTCTTCTTTTGTAGCAGGCCACGGAGCGTCTAATAAATAATTTGCTAATTCGACCGTCCAAATCATACTGCCTCCTTAATTATTTTTTTTACCTTGCAAAAAGTAATCAAAAATAGTCAAATCTTCAAAGAAAAATAATTCGGGATCTAACTTTACTTCATTATGACGAACTTCATAATGCAAATGAGGACCAGTAGAAATGCCGCTATTGCCAGTATATGCGATAATATCGCCGCGCTGAACTTTTTGTTTATATTTTACGACAATTCTCGACAAATGAGCATATACTGTCTCATACCCATAGCCATGATCTATAATTAACGCTAATCCGTATCCTCCTTTTCTGCCGACAAATTTAACTATGCCATTTCCCGGAGCATATACAGGAGTTCCAATATCAGTAATAATATCAATACCTTCATGAAATTTTACAACTCCAAGTATTGGATGCAAACGCAAGCCAAAACCTCGCATGCCAATTTCTCCTTCGCAAGGTCTAATAGCTGGAATTGATTCGTATAAATTAGGATTATCTTTGATTTTTTTGTCAATTTCTATAAAATTGTCAATCTCGAATTTAATTTTGGTTTGGATTGAATTTACAAAATTTTCAATATTTTGAATTTTTAGTTTTTCTTCGTTCAAATTAAATATATCGAAATCTAAAAATTCCCCTCCTCCTATTCCTAATTCTCTTTCTTCAGAACTTTTGGGCTCTAAATTTGCCGCAATCCTTAGGAAATTTTGATGCTGTCCAATCGAATCAACTTTTTCTCCAAGCTCCTTATATAATCTTGCCAATTCTTTAATTTTTTTTCTAAGCTCCTTATTTTCGGCTTTTAAATTTTGAATTTTTCCGCCAGGATTAAGATAATGATCTAGCGTAAAATATATTCCAAATATCAAAGAACTTAATGTTAGGGAAATAAATAAAACCAGCAGGAAAAACTTTCTATTAAAATTTTTGATCTCTATAAATTTTAAGTTTTTCTCAGAGAAATAATAAATTTTTTTCATATCTTTCGTTTTTTTCAGCCTTATTATCGATAAAAATTTAAACGTTTAAATAGTATAAATTTTATATTTTTGGGCAGCTTCTTTTGCAATAT
>Ga0068706_1000167_pt1 | contig 33100 bp, 19 predicted proteins | sample YNPMSBMetaG_FD_65632 | JGI IMG/M metagenome (GOLD analysis project Ga0068706, IMG submission 65632) | Anoxygenic and chlorotrophic microbial mat microbial communities from Yellowstone National Park, USA - YNP MS-B MetaG | ecosystem: Environmental > Aquatic > Thermal springs > Hot (42-90C) >...
AATACCTGCATCTAAAATAGGTCGTGGGTCAGTCTTACAAACGTACACATCAGGACCTAAATTAACCAACAAACCGTTAGTCACAGCAATCGTTATAGCATCAGTAGCCACGCAACCGGAAGGAGTAGTAATGCGAACGGAATAAGTACCTGCTTGTGTAGTTTGAAGTGTTTGGGTATTGCCACCAACCGGTACACCGTTCAAGAACCATTCATAATTAGAACCGGGATTTCCAGCATCTAATACAGGGAACGGATCGTTCGCACAAATGCCCATGTCTTGACCTAAGTCTACCACAGGCAACGTATCTACCGTAACTATAATGGTCGTATCATCAGAGCAACCTCCATAGGTTACAGTTAATGTTACGGGATATTGACCGGGCTGCGTAAATTGAATATTGGTAGGATTTTGGTCTAAAGAAGTGGAGGGAATAGCAAGCGGACCAAAGTTCCAATTATAAATCGCACCGGGTGCAGTCGTTCCGTTATTTACGAATGTAAATCTATTGCCTGTAATACATTGAGCCGCAGGTTGAATAAAGCTTGCTAAAGGTGCAGGTAATACCATTACGTTTTTAGTAACGGTGGTAGTACAATTGGAAATAGCGGGGTCAGTGATTTGAAGCGTAACAGTTTTTAGACCAGGAGAACCAAATACCACACCGTTTACACTGGAAGTATTTGCTGCCAACGGATTACCATCCGGGCTGAACGTCCAGAAATAAGTAGCATTCGGAGAAGCAGGCGGAGCTGCAAAACTAAATGATTGTGCATTCACGCATTGCGTATCAGGACTTAAAATCGTAAAGTTGCCATTAGCTCCCGGATTAACTGTAATGACAACACCTTGTGCCGATGCGCTACCTGTACATCCTGCCGTAGAAGTCACCTGAACACTTACAGAATCGCCATTGTTCAAGGTATTTGTACTATATACATTGCCCGTCACACCAGGCAACAATGTACCATTCAAGAACCATTGATAAGTTGGGTTTGCACCTGCATTATTAGGAATAGCCGTAAACGTAACCGTAGAAGTTGTACAAACCGTTGTGGCAGAAGGAATTAAGGTAACTGTAGGAATCGGATTGACAGTCATTACAATAGCATTGGAAGGAGCCGATGTACAACCGTTCACACTTACCACTAACGTCACTACATCGTTGTTATTCAAAGAGTTAGAACTGAACACGGGCAAAGTTCCCTGTTGAACTCCATTTACTAACCAACTGTATACCGGATTTGCACCGCCATTGGTTACGTTTGCGGTAAAGGTTACGTTATCGCCTTGGCAGATGGTCGTAGCGGAAGCTGATATTTGAGCAGATGGGATAGGAGTAACCGACATAATGATAGGCGGTGCATAGGAAGTAGCACCTGAACAGCCGCCCGTAGAGGTCACAACCACTGTCACCACATCGCCATCTTGCAAAGTATTGGATTGGTATATCGGGCTATTGACACCTACATTTTGATTGTTTATTTTCCACTGGAAGGAAGGATTAGGACCCGCTCCATTCGCCGTAGCAGTAAAGACTACCATTTGCCCTGCGCAGATAGTGGTATCCGTAGCACTGATAGTAACCGTTGCAGAACCTTGAACCGTGATGGCAATAGGATTGGATACGGACTGCGGTCCTGTACAACCGTTTAAGCTCGTTACAACTACCGTTACTACATCTCCATTATTTAATGTGCTGGTAGTGAAGGTATTACCGGTTGCATTGGGAACGTCCACTCCGTTAATTTGCCATTGATAAGTAGAAGTGACTGAAGCCGTTGCAGTAAAGGTTACTGACTGGCCGGGGCAAATCGTCGTAGAGGATGCAGTGATATTAACCGTTGGCGTCGGGTTGACTGTTACAAAAATGATGTTAGATGCCGAGCCTGGTCCTGAGCAGCCGTCTGTACTGGTGATGACACACTGCACTTGGCTGCCATTGCTTAAAGTGGAAGTATTGAAAGTGGGGCTATTGCTACCTGGTTGAGGAACTCCGTTCACAAACCATTGATAACTCGGATTAGGACCCGCATTGTTGGGCGTAGCCGTATAAGTTACAGTCGCTCCTTGACAAATATTATTCGGTCCTGAAATGCTGACTGTCGGTAAACCGTTGACTGTCATCGTAATTAGATTAGAAACAGAACCCGGTCCCGAGCAACCTTGTTGAGAGGTAATCGTACAAGTGACTTGGTCACCATTGTTTAAGGAAGAGGTTGTATAAGTTGGAGAATTCGTACCGACAATGACGCCGTTCACTCTCCAAGTATAAGCTGGGGTTAAACCAGCATTTTGAGGTGTAGCCGTGAAGGTCACGGATTGACCTTGACAAATCGGATTAGCACTAGCAGAAATAGAAACGGTAGGTTCAGGTAATATGGTTACGCTGAGCGTAGCAGGATTAGGGCTGGTACAACCAGCTGCTGAAGTAATTCTTACGCCGACCACATCACCGTTATTCAGAGAGGCAGTAGAAAACGCCGCCGAAGTTTGCCCGGCTTGTACAACACCGTTGATGGTCCATTCATACACAGCGCCTGCCGCAGGGTTACCATTAGCAATAAAGTTAATAGTTTGCCCTGCACAAACCGTCGTACCAGGTACGGCACTTAAAGTAACTGTTGGCGTAGGATTGACCGTAATGACAATAGGTGCACTCGTAGAACCTGTTCCCGTACAACCTGCCGTAGATATTACCTGACAAGTCACCACATCTCCATTGTTCAAATTGGAAGCGACCAAACTCGGAGAATTCGTTCCAGTTATGTTGTTATTCAAACGCCATATATAGGTCGGTGAAACTCCACCATTGGTTACGTTTGCGGTAAAGGTTACTGTTTGTCCTGAACATATGTTCGTACTTGAAGCGGTAACGGTTACAGTAGGAATAGGGTTAACGGTGATGGTAATGATATTAGAAGGTGGTCCTTGACAACCTAAGTCAGAGATGAGGGTACAAGTGACTTGGTCACCGTTATTGAGGTTAGAAGTGGTAAAGACGGGCGAGCCGGTTGCTTGAGTTACGCCATTGACATCCCATAAATAAGTAGGATTTGCGCCCGCATTCGCAGGATTGGCTACAAACGTAACGGGATCCCCCGGGCAAATGGTGGTCGTATTAGCTGTAATCACCGCAGTTGGCAAAGGTAGAACTTCCATAACCAACGGCGCAGAGGTAGAAGAAGGACCTGAGCAACCTGCTGTGGACACTACACTACATACGATTACGTCCCCATCGTTCAAGTTATTCAGCGTTATGGAAGCTGTATTCCCCACGTTAGTGCCGTTCAAGGTCCATTGATAAGTGGGGCTTGTTCCCCCGTTAACAACCGTAGCAGTAAAAGTTACTGGTTGTCCTTGACAAGTGGGATTGGCAGATGGAGTTACAATCACTACGGGGATAGGATTGACGTTCATAATAATTTGGTTAGAAACTGACTGAGGTCCTGAACAACCTTCAGTAGATGTAATCACACAATAAACCACATCCCCATTATTCAGTTGATTGGTTGTAAACGTCGGGCTGTTGGTACCGACATTAGCGCCATTGATTTTCCATTGATAAGTCGGATTAGAACCTGCGTTGGTGGTACTGGTAACAGTAAAGGTCACGTTATCGCCTTGACAAATGGTAGTCTGAGATGCTGCAATAGTTACAGTGGGATAGTTTCCGACCGTGATGGCTATTGGATTAGAAATGGAGCCAGGTCCAGAACAACCATCGGAAGAGGTTATGATGCAACGAATGACGTTTCCGTTAGTTAAAGTGTTAGAAGTATAGGTTGCACCAGTAGCACCAGGAATATTCACAAATCCAGAACCAGTGTTGATTTGCCACTGATAAGTGGGAGAGAAACCTGCATTGATAGGAGTGGAAGTAAAGAGTACTTGCTCACCTTGACAAATTTGAGTGGCTGACGCAGATATCACTACGGACGGTATTGGACTTAAAGTTACGTTTATCAAGTTAGAGACTGCGGAAGTACAATTAGCCGCTGAAACCGCGTAAGCACTTACTACGTCTCCGTTGTTCAAACTGGAAGAAGTAAAGGTATTCCCGGTAAAACCTGTGAAGTTGTTATTTACGTACCATAAAACATTCGCATTGGCTGGATTGGGATTAGCATTAAACGTTAAGGAACTACCTTGACAAAGTACGCCAGAAGTTGCAGAAGTAATACTTACGCTAGGGGTAGGATTGACGTTTACAGTGATGACATTGGACGGAAAAGTTCCTGAGCCACAGGAGCCGGATAGTGTCATTTCCACGTAAACCTGGTCACCGTTTTGTAAGCTATTAGTGGTATAGGTATTTCCTGATGCCACGACGGGAATGCCGTTCACATACCATTGATAAGAGGGCGGAGAGGACACATTGACCGGAGTTGCAGTAAAAGTGACGGTTTGCCCTTGACAGAAGGTGCTTTGTGATGCTGCCAAAGTAACAGATGCTACCGAACCAGGTAACACGTTCACCGTAAAGACAGTAGAAATGGCAGGTCCACAGTTAGAATTAAAGACCAAGACACGATAAAAAGCATTGGCAGTGATGGGATTGGTTAGATAAGCATCGGAGTTAGAACCGACGTTGGTCCATGAAGAGCCTACTAATTGTTGCCATTGTATAGAATCACCTTGGTAGCCTGTGAGGGTTAATAAAGTGGTTTGCCCAGCACAAACCGGGTTTTGAGCGGCTATAATGTTACCTGCGACAGGCTGTGGAATTACATAAACAGTGTCAATATTAGAATAAACCACGTTACAAGTGCCTGGTGCAGTTGCTTTTACACGGAAATAGGTAGTAACCAGCAAGTTAGAAAAAGAAGCATTAGCCCCGGTTTGAGCGGTAGTCACCCAGGAAGTAGGGATGTTAGGGTCGGTAGTATATTGCCACTCAATCGTACCGGAGTAGCCAACAACCGACATAGTGGCTGTGCCACCTGCACAAATCGTATCCGTAGCAGGATCCACCGTAACAACTCCTGCTATTGCGCCCGGCAGTATATTAAACTGCACAGGTGAGGAGAAAGCCGGAGGGCATCCCCCATTAGTAACTTTCGCACGGAAATAAGTAGGATTATTGGTTATCGGCATGGTCGTTAAAGTAGGCAAAATGCCCCCAGGAATATCTGTATAATTTATTCCATCCGTAGAAATCTGCCATTGTATGGTAGCTAACGGCGGAGGAGATTGCCCTAATATATTCACGACTTGTGTTGAACCAAAACAAACATCCGCTTGATGGATAATAGGATTGTTTCCGATGTAAGCAAAACCACCGACCGAAGGGTTTGTAATAGTTACTACTTTTTTAGCTGTACTCAAAGGAAAGTTAGGATTTTGGAAAGTAGGACCGGGATTGGTACACAAATAGGGATTTGAAGAACGAATTTGTACTGAGACTTCGTCGTTATTGTTTAGAGAAGAGGTCGTAAACACATCGCCACCGGAACTTAGTGGTACAAAACCTGTTTGAGGTATACCATTCACAAACCATTGAAACTCAGGGTCGGGGTCAATAGTAGCTGGAAGCGTAGGAACCGCAGTAAAAGTTGCAGGAAATCCTATACAAACTACGGAGGGTCCTTGAATATAAACTTGCGGGATAGGTTGCACGATAATGGTTTTTCTTATAGGGCTTGACCATCCGCAGCAATTATGTTTTACGCGAAGTGTTACGGTATAAGTACCAGGTGTTCTGAAGAAAATTTCACCAGGGTCGGGCAATGCTTTGATAGTAGAAGGAACGGTGCTTCCATTAGCCAAAGTTCCACCTGGAAAGTCCCACTGCCATTCAACTGTATTAGCATCATTAAATCTACCTAAGGCTTCCACATGATTAAATATCAAGCTTCCGTAAGCACAAACTCTTGCCGTATCTGTACCTGTACTCGGATTTAAACTAACAATCCCGGGCAAAAGCCTGTCGGTAAATATATCAACAAATTGCGTATAGGTTACGGAGGGGTTAGCACCAGAGCCAACTACATTAATGGTTTGTCTACCAGTATTAGTATAATAAACTACCGCAGTGTTACTCGCAGTTGCTAACACATTTCCGTTAGGGAAGTTATAGGAAGAGCTAGGTCCTACTAATTTAGAGACGGTAATTTCGGAATAGGTACAACCTTCTAAAAGTTCAACGTTAAGGACGTAAGGATTATTAGGAACTACTCCACAATTGGGGTCAGAGTTGATAGTACAGCCGAAGCCTGTAATGGTAGGCAAGGTACCACCTCCTTGGTTAGCAATTGCCCAAGAAACGCCGTCAAGACCTCTTCCCCCGTTACCGCCTCTTGCGCCAGATCCACCGTTTGCCCCATCGCCGCCGGGACCTCCTCTTTGAACTGCACTGCCTCCTTGTCTACCGGATCCTCCACCACCACCATTAGCACCTAAGCCACCATTACCACCGATACCACCACCATTGGTTGTAATACCACAGTCAATAATTCTGGAAGAAACACCGTTGTTCCATAAGAAGATACCGAAAGAACCACCGCCGCCATATCCACCGGCACCGCCGCCGCCGCCACCGCCGCCGCCGCCACCACCGCCGCCGCCGCCGCCATTGTCACCAAGGCAGCAACAACTAAAGCATCCGAATCCTTGACAAGCCGAATTATTTCCAGCACCACCGGCACCACCGCCCCCACCGGAACCGCCGCCGCCACCGCCACCGCCGCGTCCCCAATTCGGTGCATAATAATTGTTGATAAAGACTACTCCGAAAGCAGAGGCATCTGAACCATTAGCTCCCGGTAATCCATTACTCCCATCACCACCTCTTCCTCCTTTGAGTCTTGCCGGGTCACAACAGGAAGCGGGACCACTTGTAGTTAAGCCTTGCGGTCCTACGATAGTTGAACCAGCACCTCCGGCACCGCCTCCGCCTAATACAGTTACACCACTAGCACCTGGTGAACCTGGATTTCCATTTTGCCCACTGTTTGCAGGATTAGTAGGAGAGCCTTGCCCACCAGCACCGCCATTTCCGCCGGCGCCGCCATTACCACCACTTTGGTTAGGATTGGAAGCTATGCCACCTCCACCACCAAAACCACCTCCACCACCAAAACCTGCTGAACCAGGAGTACCACCATCTGAAAATGCCGAACAAATCCCACTAGATTCTCCACCATTGCCACCCCAACCTCCATTTCCTCCTGCTCCTCCCGGATTTCCATTAGGACCCGGCTTTCCGTTAGAGCCTCTTCCTGCAATAATTTGGCATCTTACAATGTGGTAATCATTACACCCGTTCAAATAAATCCCATACACACTGATACCATCATTCACAAATGCTAAATTAGGAGCATCATCTACACTAATATATAAATCTTGAAGCCTGAAATTCGTGATATTTACTCCTCTAAATAGTATTAAACGAGGAGGAAATGCCAACTCTACATTTGCATTAGTTCTACGAATATCCGTAACTGCACTATTGGTTTTTTTCCAATTATCTGTTTCCGAGTAACCGCCTTCAATATAAATATCGCTTTTCAGTTCAATGGTATTATTGTAAACATAGCTGCCCGTAGCCATACGGATAGCATGCGGCGAGCCACTCGTTGCAGAAACGCTTGCTTGGTTGATTGCCCAGACCAATTCCGCAGGATTAGACCGTGAACCACACCCTGGTCCCCCCGTGCATCCGTTCGGTTTTACGTACCATATCCGCCCAGATCCGCAGGGGTCCTGTCCTTGTAAACTATTTATCGCAAGGATTACAAAAAAATTAAAAACAAGATACTTCTTATACATATTCTTTCAACTTTTTAAACTTTTGATGAATAACATAATTTTGCCGTAAAAATATCAATTTTTTTTAATTTCGTCATAACAAAATGAAATTTTTTGCTTGTACGGTAAAAAACCAAGCTTGAATGGTGATTAATAAAATGTACTTTGTATTTTTTCAAAAAACTATTACAGAAAAAGGTTTAAACGATGGTTTTGATGGTGCTATCATTAGATTAACTCAAACCGATGACCAAATTTTGATTTCCTTGAAACTTTAAATTAAAGTTCAGTTTTTGTATTACTCATAAACCATCTCTGAACCGTTAATTTTTGTAAAAGCATAACTTCCCCGTCAAAAAATTTTCTTTTTTGCTCATCAGTTTTTACTGATACTATGAAATAAGCACCGTATGGATTTGACCATAACAAATATTCCTTATCATTAACCTTCAAGGTAAATTCGGCAGGTATTTTAGTTAATGAGTCTTGTGCGTTAGGAAAAGTAGGTTTAGCAGGACCTGTAGCAACACACTTCAAATAATTTTTTGCCATCTTTTTTAAAAAAGTACTATCCGCAAAAACCTGATTATTAAGAATATAACTTCCTTTCTTACGAAGGATGTAAACAATAGATTTTTGTTTTTTATCTTTCAATTCAAAATGATGGAAATCATCAGAAGAAAAATTCCATAGAGTGTAATCCTTCCAGACATCGGGATTAGCAGAAAAACGTGTAGAAAGATAACCTTCAAAGCCGGGTATTTCTGCAATGTAGGGATTTTCTGCTCCCTCTAAAATGACATAATTGCCTTTGGTATCAGGCGTTGCAGGTCCGAGGTAGTATCCCTTTAATACTTTTCCCGTTTGGTTTTTTATTATCACATGAACGTTCCTTTTTTTGATAAGTTTTTTTACATTTTCAATAGCATTAGGATGCAAGGGCTGGCGCATCTGTATCGCATAAATGGTTTTTAATAAATTTTCAACAGCAACATTTTGTGCTTTAAATTCTTCATTAACCCACCATTGATTACCTTTTTTAGTTAAATATACTTTACCAACCATCTTGCCGTCAAGGTATCCCGTAATTGTTACACTTCCTATTGCTGCCGTATCTTTGACTGCAAATTCCGTTTCCTCTTTATTAATCGTTGATTTTTTATCTGATTTTAACAAAAAATAAAATAAAATCGCAACAAAAAGAGCTATCAATAAACCTAAAAATCCTTTATTTTTCATCATTCTGAGCTATTGCTTAAAAATTTTCGTATCGTTTTTTACGCCAAATATAGCGTATAACTCCAAAAATCACAATCAAAATTAACGGAATAACCAAATTAAAAATTTGTATGTACAGTTTATAATTTTTGGCTGCTTTTTTAGAAAGCCTTCTGATTTCAACCTCTTTTGCACGAACTAAGGTAATAGCTTCATCACCAACAAGAAAATCAACTGCATTTTGAATTAAAGTTTTGTTATCAACCGGCATATAAGGAATGTAAGGATGATCATCTTTTTCCACAAGTTGCCCGTCAGAAAGTACAATCATGGCAGTAGATTGTTTGCATTTAGATAAAAAAGGGGCGGTAGGTTTTTCTTTAGCAAATGAGTCTGTCGGAGCTTCTCGTCCTTGAAATACAGACTGAAATTGGCCTTCAATCAAAAGACCTAAGATTTGATTTCCTTTGTTATAGAAAAGATTTTGGGGCAAAGGTTTAGTATGCTCGTTAATATCCACTAAAACATTCCCTTTCAAAGCCCGACTTAAAGGAGAGGATAGAACCAACGGTGTAAATTTTAAATTCGGTTTAGGCAAAGTATCTATGGTAGAAGCATAACGATATAAAACCGCATCAACATTCCGAGTAACTGGATGTTGTTGAAAACGTATAGCCATCGGATAATATATCCAATTCAAGGATTGAAATTGTCCACCTTGCTTGTTGACATCAGCTATTAAATGGATTTTTCCACAACTCAAATCCTGAAGTAAGTCATAATTGATTTTGAAACCGTACTTAAAAAATAAATCATCTAGATTGAGTTGGCGAGGCTGCGAAAGGGTTTGTTGTTTATCTAAAATCACTTTATTTTGGTCTAAAATCCATAAAATTTTTCCCCCTTTCATTAAATATTGGTCTATTTCATATTTTTCTCTTTCAGAAAAAGCAGAATCAGGTTGTATTACTAGTAAAACATCCAAACCGGTTCTGCCTTCATATTTTTTTTTCAGACTATCCGGTAGACCTAAAAAACTCGGTGGAATAGCATTTCCATATTTGACGTTGACTTCGTAGATATCATAAGAATTTTTTAGTTCATTGATAAGCTCAGGCATTTTTTTAAGAGGGGTTTCATGGTGCCCCGTAAGAAAACCAATGGTAGGTCTATATTCAGCCGAAATTCTGCGAATAGCTGAAACTAATTTGTACTCTATGTCGGTCTCCGCTTTAATCAAATTAGCCATCCCGTTAGGATAATAGGCATTTTTAAAAATATCTATCCATTCTTCACGATCGTCGTAGTTGATAAGGATAAAAGGGTAAATGTATTTTCGGGCTTCAATATTTTCTTCTTTAATGTTCAACGGAATAGGAATTAGACCTTTTTCTTGAAATTGTTTTTGAAGAGGCTTATTATCGCTGGGGTCTATAAACATAAAATGTAGATTTCCATCTGCATACGCTTCCATTTCATAAAGAACATTACGGATGGCATTAGACAAACGCTCTAAGCTCGGAGGAAAATCGCCTTCTAAGTAAACTTTTATGGTCACAATTTTCTTTAAATTTTGTACTGTTTGAATACTTAGCTCTGAAATACTGTTTCTTTTTTCTTTGGTTAAATCCCAACGATAAAAATATTGGTCAGATAATAAATTGATAATCAATAAGATAACAAAAAGAATAGACGATTTAACAAGATAGGTTTTCATTTTCTTTTCGCATTGAGAACTAACGAAGTGTTAAACAAAAAGAAAATAATCACAGAAAAATAGTAAATAACGTCTCTACTATCCAGCACACCGCGGCTGATGCTTCGGTAATGCTCATTGATACCAAATTTAACGACAAAATCAGAAAAAGTATTTACGAGCGGAAGCTCTGCGATATAATCAAAACCGACATAAAAAGTGAAACAAAGTACGCCACCTAAGATAAAAGCAACGATTTGATTATCAGTCAAGGAAGAAGCAAATATTCCGATGGCGGCAAATATAGCACCGAGCGCTAAAAGTCCTATATAAGAACCAGTTATCGCGCCCATATCCATGTTTCCCATTGGTTCAGCAAAATAATAAAGTGTAGCCCAATACAAAAAGGTTGGTACAATTGAAAAAAACACTAAAACTAAGCTTGCAAAATATTTACCAAGAATAATTTGCCAGTCGGTCAATGGTTTGGTATAAATCCATTCAATGGTGCCTGTTTTAAATTCCTCCGAGAACATTCTCATAGTGATGGCTGGTATCAAAAATAAAAAGAACCATGGAGCCAAAGCAAATAGTCCATCCATTACTGCTTCGCCTCCCTCTAAAACATTCCCTTGAAATACCCAAAAAAATAAACCTACTCCTACCAAAAAAATAGAAATCGTTAAATATGCAATTAGACTATTAAAAAAAGTTGAGCTTTCCTTCCAAAAAAGCGTGAAAATATTTTTCATTTTAAATCTTCTAAATCTTTATAAGCGCTTTCATCTAATTGAGATTCAGGGCTCAAGCCTTTTTCAATGCGTAGATTACGAATCCTTTCTTCTTCTTGTTTAATTTTATCCATCAAATGATTTACTTTTTCTTGTTCAATTAAAGTATCATCCACGTAAAACTCCAATTCAGGCATTTTTCTTAGTTTGTTTTTGATTTTACTATGAACTAAAAACTTAATACGACCAAAGTCTAATTCAATGATTTTCATGACATTTTGAATTTTATCTTCCGGAAAACAACTTACATAAATACGCGCAAGTTGTAAATCAGGTGTAACTTTTACATTACCTACTGAAACCAAATTAGGATGAAATTCATTAGAAAAGTCTTTCTGAAAGACTTCTGTTACGGCTATCATAATAGTTTTTGCAATTTTTTTTTGAAGGTTTGTGTCCATATGATATAATTTTTAATTGATTAACTTTTGAAAATTAGAAATAGCAGAAAATTTTTTAAAATTTTGATATTCATTGACCATTGCTTGAACTATAAATTCAGCAATTTTTTTTTGCCCTTTGGGCGTAAGATGAGCGAAGTCATTGAGAGCAAGCCGGTTATGATACCAATCTACAATTGCACCGGTACCGCCCATCAGTTCAAATAGGTCTAAGAAAGCTACTCCTGCACGTAAAGATGCCCTTTTTTGTGCTTCACGTACCTTGGGAGCAGTAGGGTAGGATACTATCCCCTGAGGTCCTTTAAATCCCATATCCATATTGCTTATTACCAAAATAGATGCATTCGGAGCTGCTTTTTTTAATTTTAATAAAATTTTGTATAAATCATCTTCATACCACTTAAAACTTTTTACATTCGTATAAGGAATAATGTTCCCGCCAAATTGTAAAATAATTAACTTATGGTTGAGTGTATCAAATTGTTTTTTTAAGTAAGTGGTATTGATTAAATGAAAACCATTCCCCGAATGGCCCCGTAAAGCTAAATTATCTACTATTAAACCTGCCTCCGGTTCTAACGAAAAACCATATAAATCAGGGCTTTCTATTGCCTCAAATTCAATTGTAAATTTTTTTGTTTTGGGTTTAAGGGGAATTTCTGTAACATGAAAATCATCGGAAACCTCAAAATCTTGAGAAAAAATTAAGCTATCTTTACTAAAAATTCGTAATTTCCATGGAGTTTTTGATTTTCCCCAAAACAAACATAATTTTTGAAAATGAACCGGTCTATATACGTCTATAATGCATTGAGCCGTTTGTGCTTTTGCATCTAATTGTGGTTTAAAAGTAGAATTTCTTGCGGGCATAAAACGGTAAACTGTTCCGCAAAAACCGTAATAACTATTAGAATACTTATCATGAAAACAGGTATATCTTTTCCAATTTCCTATCAATTTACGAGTAACAAACATGTTGTCACAAGGCTCATAAAAAGGAAGAAAACCTGTACCACCTCCGTTAAAATATTTTTTTAAAAGTTCCCTAACATCAAAAGTAATTAAGCCTCCTTCCAGTTGAGAGTCTCCATAATGTGCTATTCTAATTTTTAAATTTTTGGGTGCTAAAACTTCTAATTTTTCTAACTCTTGAAAAAAATTGTCCAAAGCATGTTTATCACCACGTTTAGGATTATAAAGAAAAGTTCCATTGTGCACTGTGTCTTCAGGCATTATTTCTCCTTCTACATACGCTGGCGTCTCTAAATTATATTCAATAGAAAGGCTATCCGTAGACAAAGTATCCGTAGAAGTAAATTCTTTAGGAACAACTGTATCTTGAAAAGATTGCGGATTTTGTGTTGATATCAACTCTGGAAATAAAATCTCATTTAAAGTTACAAATTTGAAAGGAAAAGAACTAACTTTCTGATTTTTGATGCTCCAATCATATCCACTGGACAACAATAGTAGACCTGCACATCCCCCCAACATGATACACAAAGACTTCAGAACGGCTGTTCTCATTTATTCTGCAAAATTACAAATTTTTTGGTTTAAAATTATTTTGGTGTATAAGGAAGATTAGTAAAAAATGTAGCTAAGTTTGCTCATCATTCATAAATTGAGCAATACAACGGTGAAAATGATGCGTTCCTTGTTCTCTTTTCGGGGAATATCTACCAGATTTATAAAAACGCGAGGAAATTCCTTTTTGAACTTGAACTACAACGGCTTCGTCTTCTCGTTCTACTCGGTCTAAATCAGCTCCTGCACCTTGAGAAAGCCTACTACCATCATAAACATAAGGCAAAAAAATTACTTTGGTAAGCGTTGGATTAATAGGTTTGACTACATTGATAGAAAGCCCCCACGGATAAAAATTAAACATTAAGTTCGGAAAAATCCAATAATAATAAGCAGCAACCTTTTTACCGTAATCAGGAGAATGAGCCGGTAAATCAAAATAATCCTCACCGTCTTTGGCAATGCCTAACTGTAAATTGCTATATTCATAAATTTCCGTTGAATAATTTCCGTAGTCTAATGCTTGATTAAGTGAAGAATGAACATAAGGAATGTGAAAACCTTCTAGATAATTTTCACAATACAAAGCCCAGTGTGCTTTTACTAAATATTCTCTTTTTCGTGAAGGCTCATAAACAAAATCTTGCAAAGGCAACCAAAAAAGCCTTTTTTGCATCTCTCCTATAAATGTCTCAATCGGTGCAATAGGATTTAAACTTACAAATAAAAATTTGAACCATTGATAAAAAGGAACTTTAGTTAAATTGTCTTGTTCAGAAGGGAAGTTTTTAACTCCTTCAAATTCAGGCATAAATAAAAATTTTCCCGTTAAATCAAATCTTCGGGCATGATACTTACAACGTATTTGCTTCATAGATGCGCAGCCCTCTACTAACTTATTACCTCTGTGTGTACAAACGTTTGATAAACAATGCAAAACATCTTGAGAATCCCGAGTAAAGAGTAAGGGTTCATCTATAAAACCATCTAAAAGTGTAAAAGGATACACTTGCTCAGCTATTTGAAGGTTTAATGTTTCAATATCGCCCACAAACTGCCATGTACGTGCAAAAATTTTTTCCTTTGATCGTTCAAATTCTTTTTCATTTAAATAAAAATGCGTGTCAATAGTTGAAGCTTGACTTATGTCTTCGTGAACAAAATACTGCATAACTAGTTCACAAATATACGAAAAATTGTTTTTGTAAAAATTTTTATAACCAAAAAGTTTGTTTTAATTGTGGTACAATTACATCTTGATAACCTTCTTTAACTAAAATATTCTGAAAAATTTCACAAGATTCTTTTTCACCATGAACTAAAAAAATTTTTTGTAGAGTAGCTTTATCTAATGGTTTTAAAAATGACAACAGCTCGGATTGGTCAGCATGTGCAGAATAACCTTCAATTTTTTCAATTCTTGCATGAACTTTGTAAATTTCACCAAAAATTTTGACTTCTTTACAGCCTGCAAGCAATTTCCCTCCTAAAGATTCAGGAGTACAATGCCCTACAAATAATATCGTATTTTGAGTTTTTTCAATGGCATGCGCTATATGATGCTTGACAGGACCGGCTTCTGCCATTCCCGATGCCGAAATAATGATCATCGGTCCGCTGGCTTCATTTAATTTTTTGGATTCAGAACGTTCTGTTACATAATAAAGATTATCAAAATGGAAGGCGTCACCGTCTGTTTGGTCTATATATTCCTTGATTTCTTCGTTAAAATATTTTGAAAAATTTCTCATGATTTGAGTAGCTTTAATAGATAAAGGGCTATCCACGTAAACGGGAACACGTGGCAAAAGACCTTGATTTTTTAACCTATCTAATGCGTAAATGAGCTCCTGGGTTCTATCTACGCTAAAAGCAGGAATGATTAGTTTTCCTTTATTTTTTACACAAGTTTCGTAAACTATATCAAAAAGCAAATAATCCTCTGAAGGTCTATGATTTCTGTTGCCGTAAGTACTTTCACAAATCAGCACGTGCGGATTAGGCAAAGGCTCAGGGCTCTTTAAAATTTTATCTGATGAACGACCGACATCGCCTGTAAAACTTATTCTTAGTTCATCTTCTTTTTGATGATGGTAAAACAAATTCACACACGCAGAACCGATGATGTGCCCCGCATCCGTAAAATACAAAGTTAGCTCGTCATTAAGAATTATAAATTCGTGATAATCAACGGGATAAAAATAATCAAAGGAAGCGATAGCATCCTCTAAGGTGTAAATAGGATGTATCGGCTTGAGACCTTTTTGAGCTCTTCGTTTATTCACAAACTCAATATCATTTTCTTGAATTTTTGCACTGTCTTCTAACATAATTTTAGTTAATTCTTCAGTGCCTTTTGTACAATAAATTTTACCTCTAAAACCTTCCTTAACTAACTTAGGAATTAAGCCACAATGATCAATATGAGCATGGGATAAAATTAAAGCATCAATAGTACGTGGGTCAAAACCGAATTGACGGTTAGGGTCTTTTTCACTTTTTCCTTGAAATAAACCACAATCCAATAAAACTCGGTATCCTTTAGGTGATTCTATTAAATGTTTTGAACCTGTGACCGTTTCAACGCCCCCGTAAAAGGTGATTTTTAATTTATTCATCCTTCAATCAAGCAAAATTAACAGATTATTCTTTTCAATAAAATTTTTACTTTTGTTTTATAAAATTATTTACTTTTACGCTCAATTTCAATCCAAATGAAAATTGTACTGTATTTCTTTTTAATCCTTCCATTTTTTTGGAATTTAGGTTGTAGCAATTCAAGTAACCATTATTCGGGGGTTGAGTTTCAATCTGATACAACGAAAACAGAACAAAACAAGGAAAAAAAGGATAAAAAAGATAAAAAAGATAAAAAACTAAAAATTAGTTCTAAATTAACTATCACCAAACACGCCAAATGCAGAATGGATTGTAGAAAAATTGATTTAGATGAAATAAAAGAAGTGATTTCCAAAGGTCAGGTTAATCCGAAAAAATCAGAATTAAAGAATAAACCTTGCCCTGTTTTAGCGTTAGAAGGGCTATCTTCTAAAACTAAAAGAAAAATGCGTGTTGTTTTAGCTGCTTGTGAAAATGAAACAAAAATTGTTACGGTCATCAATTTAGACCAAAAATCGGATGACCCTAGTTGTAAAAAATGTGAATAGGGAATGAGTAATTTTAAACAAATTTTACAAAAAATTCAAAAAAAAGAATTTGCTCCTATTTATTTTTTGTGCGGTGAAGAAAATTACTTCATAGATAAATTAGCCGAAGCTTTAGATGCGAATGTTTTGACTGAGTCTGAAAAAAGTTTTAATTACGATGTTTTTTACGCTCCAGAAATCAAATTAGGGCAAATTATTGCAGCAGCAAGGGGTTACCCTATGATGGCAGAAAAACGATTAGTAATCGTAAAAGAACTTCAAAGAGCTAAAAAAGATGACTTAGAAATTTTAACTCCTTATATTGAAAAACCTGTTCCCTCTACCGTGCTTGTATTGATTTACAAAGATAAAAAACTTCCTGATGGGCGTTCTAAATTCATGAAAGCCTTAAAAAATAATGCCGTTTTCTTTGAATCTAAAGCACTTTATGAAAAAGAAGTACAACTTTTTATCCAGGAATTAGTTCATGAACGAAATTTTCACATAGATGCTGATGCTCTACAAATTATTATTCAATTCCTTGGTACAAACCTTCAACTAATTGAAAGTGAACTAAAAAAAATTTTTATTTTTTTATCAGCCAAAAAACAAAATCATATAACACAAGAGATTGTATACGAATTCATAAATATTGATAAAGATTATAATGTTTTTCAGTTAATTGATGCATTAGGTGCAAGAAATATCCCTCAGGCTCACTTAATAATTGACCAGATGAGTAAAAATTTTAAAGACCAACCTCCTTTGATGATTATCCCTCAAATCTATAAATTTTATTTGCAACTGGCTATCTTAAAACAAAATAATACAACTTCTGAAAAAGATATCGCTGATGCCCTGAAAATCAATCCTTTTTTTGCTCCGAAATACAAATTAGCCATTTCTAAATATTCATTAACTAAAATTAAACAAAACATCTTACATTTACTTAATGCAGATTTACAATTAAAAGGAATTCATTCCACTCGTATGGGCGAAGTTCACATCATGAAAACTCTAATTATCAACCTCCTTTCTAATCCTATTTTAGAAAATTGACGGTTTTTAGAATTTTTTTTTGTTAATAATTTCGGGTTTTCCACATTCAGTGAGTAACAATTTTGATTGATAATAAAAAAAGTTCATAACTTGCAATCAAAATCACATGAACTGGCGCTCTGATGGAAAAATTATCTTTACTTTAATTTTAGGATGTTCCATAGGTGTAATTTTTACCCATTTTTGGTATGAAAAAAAATGGAATCAGTTCATTTCCTCTTACTCTAAACAAGTTGTTTCTATCAATTTAGAAAAAGAAACAGATTTTACGACAAGTGTTGAAAAAGCAATAGTTTCTACTGTCAGTATCAAAGTATGGAAAAAAAATTATAGAGAATCAACAGGTGCAGGCGTAATTTTTGATAAATTAGGACACATAATCACTAATTATCATGTCATTAAAGATGCTGAAACCATTGAAATTGAACTCTATAACCACGTTAAATTATCTGCAGAACTCAAAAGTTTTGATGAATATACCGATTTAGCAGTATTAAAAATTCAAACAGACATTCCTTTGAACCCTATTGTTTTTGGAAATTCCGATGAAATTAGGATTGGTCAATGGGTGATAGCTATCGGGAATCCTTATCATTTACATTCCACCGTGACCAAAGGAATTATAAGTGGATTAGGTAGAGATATTGGCGTTTTAAAAAATCAAATGGAAAACCAAGAATTTTCAGATTTTATCATAGAATCATTTATACAAACCGATGCTCCTATTAACCCAGGTAATTCCGGTGGTCCGCTTGTCAATTTACAAGGGCAGATGATAGGAATAAATACTGCAATTGCTTCAGAATCCGGGTATTTTGAAGGATTTGGTTTTGCTATTCCCGCCAATTTAGTCCTAAAAATTGTAAAAGACCTTATACAGTACGGAAAAGTAAAAAGAAGTTTTTTAGGAATACAAGCTCAACATACTGAAAACCCATTTTTCTACAAAAAATTGAATACTAATGGTTTAGAAATTTCTTCTGTATCTATTCACTCCCCTGCTTTTAAGGCGGGACTCTTAGAAGGGGATATTATCTTAGCCATCAATGATAAAAAAATTCAAAATTTTGCCGACCTCAAACAAAAAATTGCAACTTTTTCCCCCAAAGAAACTGTATCCCTTCAAATTTTTAGAAATGACCAAGTCATTGAAATTCACGTAGTTTTAGAAGAGTTAAACACTTTTGTAAAACAATAAAAATAAAAATTTTTTGTTCATCTTGTTTTGTGGAATGCATTAATAGGATTTACATCAGAAATTTTAAGCATGGTAGGCTTACCTATTCATTTACTACCTGTTCATATCCTTTGGATTAACCAAGTGACGGATAGTATTCAAGGTTTATCCTTAGCTTACGAAATAGTAGCCCCTGATATCATGAAACGCCCTCCAATACCAGCTAACGAAAATCTTTTTTCTCACGGGAATGGTTGGCATATTTTTTGTCTACTCGTTTCTTATGGCTTTAAAAATATTTGCTTTCATGAAAATCATATCTTATCTTTTTTTATGTTTTATCATTTTTCAAGGTTTGAAAGCACAGCCTATTGTTAACACGCAATACGGTCAAGTTCAAGGAGTTATGAATGGAAGTGTTTATCAATTTTTAGGAATACCTTACGCTAAGCCTCCGGTCGGAAATTTAAGATGGAAAGCTCCTGAAAATCCTTCCCCATGGACAGGCATTTTAAATGCAGATAACTTCAAGCCAGCTTGCCCCCAAAAAGATTTTAAGCTTGATGGTAGTTCTGTTATCAAAGGCGAAGAGGATTGTTTGTACTTAAATATATGGACGCCACAGTTAGGCAGTGCTCAAAAAGCAGTGATGGTTTTTATTCATGGGGGGGGAAATCAATTAGGCAGTGCAAGTGATACTTCCGGTGGTACGCTTATTTATTTTGGTAAAAACCTTTCTGAGCGTGGAGACGTTGTAGTAGTGACTATCCAATATCGCCTGGGTCCTTTAGGTTTTTTAGTTCATCCCGGTTTAGATGCGGAAAGCCCGAACGGTAAATCCGGAAATTATGCTGTTTTAGACCAAATTTTAGCGCTACAATGGATAAAAAACAATATTTCTAACTTTGGTGGTGATACTTCAAGGATTATGATTTTTGGAGAGAGTGCCGGCGGCATGAACGTCGGTAATTTAATGTTAACCCCACTAAGTGCAGGGCTTTTTCATAAAGCTTGTATTCAAAGCGCTTCACCGTTTATTCAGGATTATGCAGAAGCTCAAAATAATGGTATAGCTTTCGTAGATAGCTTCATAGATACGGGCACCGTCGCTCAAAAAATTGCATACATGAGAACATTACCGGCAGATTCCTTGCTTTATTTTCTTGAAAGCCCTCTGCAAAATGGAATAGTTAGTTCGCCATGGAAAGCGGTCAAAGATAGTGTTATATTCTTTGAATTTGCTCACGAAGCCCTCAAAAATGGTAATTTTCATAAAGTTCCTTTGATAATCGGATCTAACGCAGATGAAATGAGTATATTTGCACCGCAAACAGTCACGCCGGCAATGGTTACAGCCTTAATTATAGCTTATGTGCCACTTGCTTTACGCCCTCTTGCAATGGCCCTTTACCCTCCTGGTAATAACAACGCCGAAGCCCGTCAATCTTATGTAGCTATTCTTACGGATGCTCAATTTACTGCTCCCGCCCGAAGAGTAGCTCAGTGTGTCAGTATAAATTCTCCCGAGCCCGTTTGGCGTTACTTTTTTAATCATCGCCATACCGTCTCAATTCTTGAAAGTTACGGCGCTTACCATGGTATGGAACTGTTTTACGTGTTTAATAATTGGGAAAACGCAACCTTAGGGCAAGGAGCATTGTTTAAACCTGCCGATGATTCCGTCCAAAAAATAATGCTTGGGTATTGGACTAACTTCGCAAAGTACGGCAATCCTAACGGTCCTAATTTACCGAATTGGGCTTCTTATCATGCTTCAACCGATTGTTATATTGAACTTAAAGCAACGCCTGCCCCCTCGCACTGCGGTCTAAGAACCGATCGATGTGACCTCTGGGATGCTGCTATCAATTACATTCCTTGTTCTTTAAGCACTTCATCCCAAAAACCGTTTTCAGGTAATTCGTTCAGAGTTTTTCCTAATCCTTTTTCTTCTGATTTAACTATTCAATCCCAAAATACCGTTCTCCGACTGAATATTTTTAATCTCTTAGGTAATCAGGTTTATACAGAAACGGTTGATAATCAAGAAATTAAAATTCAATTAAATTTTTTGCAAAATGGTATGTATTTCATGGAATTAGAATATGAAAATGGAAAGACTGAATCAATCAAGATAATAAAATTGAAAGACTGAAATCAATCGGAGTATTCCTCTAAAAGTCTTAGTTCTTCCACGAAATTTCCACTTAAAATAGGGAACCTACACCAGGTACGCGGGTCTAAATTTTCGTCGTCTAAATGAAAACATGGGGCGTATCGTTCTCTTTTCCATTGATTTTTTGACCATAATTTGAAAAACTTTTTGATATAAGATTTTAGTGTATCATCGGGAACCATTCCTCTAAGCGTTCTAAAAACTTCAATTGGAGATTGATAATCTCTGATGAAGCATTTTTCGATTTGGTCAAGGATAGGGTAGGGCATTAAATCTTTTTCATCGGTTTGATTTTCAGAGAGCGGTCTCAGCTCTGCGGTGGGTTCAAGTTGATTAACGTATTGCAGAGCATGGATATTCAGGTTTTCTTGAGCCCAAAAGAGCCATTTTTTTAGGGAAGCCTTATCAATACCGCCAATAGGTGCTAAACCGCCAGCAGTATCACCGTCCATAGTACAATATCCTACAGCCGCTTCGCTACGATTAGAAGTAGTAACTAAAAGCGCGTTTTGAATGTTTGCAAGCATCCAAATTCCAGGTGCACGCACACGCGCCTGTATATTTTGAAGAGCTAAATCATCTGTTTCCCATGATAATTTACGGGATATAGTTTCCTCAATCATTTCATGGTACTTTTCTAAGTTTGCTTGTATATTCCAAACATGAAAAGTAGCTCCTAACTCCATCGCAAGTTCCCGAGCACTCTGCAAAGTTTTTTCTCCTGAATTTTCAGTTGCTTGATAAACACATGTAAGTAATTGTTTTACAATCGGTTGAGACCAATCTATACGAAGATAATTTAATTTTTTTTGTAAACCATCCATCCCTAGTTCTTTTTGGGCTAATTCAAAACATTTTGCAATTAAAACTGCACAAGCACAAGAATCCGCTCCCCCTGATAACGATAACATAAATCCATGCGAATAACTTTTACGCATATAATCCAAAAGCCCTAATGCTATCGCACGGTAAAACTCTTCTTCTTTACTTTCATATTCCCAATTTTCAAGCGGTTTACTGATTTGAGTTTTTTCTTGAAAATCAAAATTGAACGTTACTAAGTTATGCGGTACTTCAAATTGAAAACTAAAAGATTTTTTTCTTCCGATTCTTGGAGCATGCAAATCTAAAGTGGCTGTCAATATTTGATAATCCTGAAAACTGAAACGTTTATTTTTGTTGTAGAGAGTACCATTTTGAGCGATGATGATTTCACCGTCGTAGATAATTCTACCGGCTTCGTTGCCTAATAAGTTGGAGTACACGTAAGTACAAGCAAAAGAACGAGATGCTTCTTTAACAATTAAATCACGGATTTTTGTTTTACCAAATGCAAAATGTGAAGCTGAAGGATTTAAAATCAGGTCTACATTTTTTAAATAATGGCGTTGGGCAGGGCGATTACCGTTCCAAGCATCTTCGCAAATTTCAAAGCCGATTCTCACTCCGTCTACTTCAAAAATAATATCGCCAAAAGGATATTTTTGCCCTTCCCAAACGTACTGCACAACCAAATGCTCTTTCCATGCTTTAAACCATCTTGGTTCGTAGTGGATTCCATCTCCAGCTAATTCTTGTTTAGCAACAAACCCCAAAATTTGTTTATGACATATAACTGCCACCACATTATACAAAGAATTTTCGTAGAGCATCGGTAGCCCCAAGGTAACTAAAATATTTTCGGTTTCAGGAAGTATTTTTTTTAAACTTTCTAAGGATTGACTTAATACGTTGTTACTAAAAAAAGTATCCTCACAACCGTAACCACTAATACAAAGCTCCGGTAAACACAAAATATCTACTTTTTCTTGTTTGGCTAAACGGATGCATTCCACAATATTTTGAACGTTTTTTGCCCATGCAAGTGGTGTTTGATTTAAGCAGGAACCTGCGATTTTTAGAATTTTCATGTTAAAGCTGCAAAATAAATAAAAAAATGAAAATAAAAATTGCCCCTAAAATTGGGGCAATCCATAAGACGGATAAAAATATGAAAGGCATTTATTTTATGCGTTCAATGACCACAGCAGAAGCGCCGCCGCCACCATTACAAATTCCGATGATACCGTATTTTCCGTTAACCACTTCAAGCGCTGAAATTAAGGTAGCCATGATACGAGCACCAGAACTTCCAATTGGATGACCTAATGATATAGCGCCGCCTAAAATATTGATTTTTTCGTTAGGAATGTTCATAAGTCTTTGGTTTACAAGGACAACAGTCGCAAAAGCTTCATTGATTTCTACGGCATCCATATCTTTCATTTCAAGCCCTGCGAGTTGAAGTGCTTTGGGCATGGCTTTAGAAGGTGCAATACTGAACCATTTAGATTCCACAGCTGCATCCGCAAAACTGAGTATTTTAGCTAAGGGCTTGAGCCCATGTTTCTTGACTGCTTCACCGGAAGCTAATAAAACCGCAGAAGCTCCGTCACTTAACTTAGAAGAATTAGCAGCTGTAATCGTACCATCTTTTTGAAAAGCAGGCTTTATCGTGGGTATTTTATCAAATTTTACTTTTTCAATTTCTTCATCTTTCTCAAAAAGCACTTCACCTGTTTTGGTTTGAATAGGCACGGGAGCTATTTCATTTTTGAAATATCCTTTTTGAGTGGCTTCAATAGCTCTTCGGTAAGATTGAATAGCATATTGGTCATTTTCTTCACGAGTTATTTTGTATTCAGCGGCGCACATTTCACCGCAAATGCCCATGAGACTACTATCAAAAGGGTCTTGTAAGCCATCTCGGTTGATGCCATCTAAAATTTGAATATTGCCGTATTTCATACTGGTTCGGGCATTGGGTAAATAATGGGGAGTGAGGCTCATATTTTCCATGCCGCCCGTCATAATGATATCTTGGTGCCCCAACATAATGGATTGAGCACCTAGCATAATAGATTTCATGCCGGAAGCACAAACTTTATTGATATGAGTACAAGGAACATGAACGGGTAACCCACCGTAGTAGGCAACTTGTGATGCAGGTGCTTGCCCTAAATTAGCAGAAACTACGTTTCCAAATAACAATTCTTGAACATGCTCAGGAGCTAAATTAGCTTGTTGTAAAGCTGCTTTTACAGCGTAACCTCCCAAAACAGGTGCTGGGATTTGTGATAATGAACCCAAAAAACTACCTATCGGGGTTCTTTTTGCTGCTACTATAAATACTTCTTTCATTGTAAAAATTTGCGGCAAAGATATACTTTTATTTTTGTAATTCCTAAAACTTTTAAATTTTGTTGCTTATAAATTTAAGTGCAACTATTGAAAGCATGCTGACATTATAGTTTTTTATCTATTTTTGTAAAAAAATGATTTTAAATGTTTCAAAAATTATTCTTTAGTTTTGGGATTGTGCTCAGTTTAACTTTTAGCTTATACAGTCAACAAAAACTTAAAACAGATTCATTATTATACGAATTAAAAAAATGGAACAATGTTAAAGGATATCAAGCAGATACCTCCTTGTACAATATTTATCTTAATTTAGGTTTGCAATACAAAAATTCAAAGCCGGATAGCGCTATTTATTTTTTTCAATTAAGTTTGCAAAAAGCTCAAACGATTAAAGATGTTTTTAAAGAAGCAGAAAGTTTAAAGGAATTAGGAGCTTGTTATTATAATAAGTCCGATTATAGCAATGCACTCCAGGAGTATCAAAAAGCTTTAAATATATTGTCACACATCAAGCGGAATGATTTAGAGGTACAAAAATTATATTCTGTTATCATAGGAAACATAGGAATGGTTTATAATCAACGAGGTGAGTCCCCCAAAGCTCTTGAATATTACTTTAAAGCCTTAAAAATCAATGAAAAAATAGGAAATCTTAAAAGTCAAGCAAATAATTTGACTAATATCGGTAATGTTTATTATTATCAAAAAGATGATAGCTCAGCGTTGGTTTATTATTTAAAAGCTCTTAAAATTAATGAACAGATTGGAAATAAATATAGTCAAGCAGTAACTCTCAACAATATCGCTAATGTATATAATGATCAAAAAAACTTTAATAAAGCATTGGATTTCTATTTTAAAGCTCTTAAAATTTGTGAAGAGAATAACGATTTAAGAGGTCAGGCATCTAATTTAGGTAATATTGGTTTAGTTTATAAAGAACAGAAAGATTATGACAAAGCACTTGAATTTTATATGAAAGCTCTTAAAATTTGTGAAGAGATACCCGATAAGCGTAGTCAGGCAATCAATCTTGAAAACATCGCTAGCCTTTATTTATATCAAAAAAAATATAAGGAAGCCGAAGAATTTTTAAAAAAAGCTGTTCAGATAGCAGAAGAAGCTGGAATTATTTATTACTTGGAAAGTATTTATTTTACCTTACATGAACTATATTATGAAACACAACAATGGAAAGAAGCATTAGAATACTACAAAAAGCATGTTGCATTAAAAGATAGCCTTTTTAATGAACGTAAACGAAAAGATTTATATCAAAAAGAAATGCAGTATGAACTTGAAAAAAAAGAACTTATATTAGAACGCAACCGCCAAGCTATGCTTTTACTCCAGAGAGAAAATGAATTAAAAGAATTATCCATCAAACAACAACAAGTTGAACTAATAGAAAAACAGATGGAAACCGAAAACCAACAAAAAACAATTGCTTTGTTAAATAAAGAAAAACAAATCAAAGAAGTTGAGGCAAAACAAAAAGAAGAACAAGTAAAACGGCAAAGAATAGTAATTTACTCTGTAATTGCGGGAATTATTCTGATTTCTATTTTGTTAGGTGTTGCCATATTTGCCTATCTTCAAAAGCAAAAAGCTAATAAAATTATTACCGAACAAAAAAATATCATTGAAAAAAAGAATAAAAATATTACCGATAGCATCGTATATGCTCAACGTATCCAAAGAGCTCTCTTAGCTGATTTATCTGAATGGAAAAAATGGTTCCCTGATAGTTTCGTTTTGTATTTCCCCCGAGATATTGTTGCAGGCGATTTTTATTGGTTTCAAGAAACTGAATATTATGTATTTGTTGCAGTAGCTGATTGTACAGGGCATGGCGTTCCAGGTGCGATGGTTAGTGTCACTTGCTTTAACGCCTTAAATAAGGTCGTTATAGAAGAAAAAATATATACCACTAATGAAATTTTAGATAGAACAAAGGAAATTGTTACTCGTCAATTACATTCTGTGGAATTAGGTCAGTTAAATGATGGAATGGACATCTGTTTAGTTCGTTTTGAAAAAGAAAATCTTGGTAATATTCAATTTAGCGGTGCTAATCGTAGTTTGTTTACTATTAAAGATAACCAAATCAACGAATACAAAGGAGATAGGCAACCTGTTGGTTTTTCTTATCATTCTAAACCTTTTCATTCTACTGACCTATTCATTCAAAAAGATACTTTAATCTATATGTTTACAGATGGTTTGGTAGACCAATTCGGATATGAAACTAAAAAAAAGTTAGGTATACAAAAAGTAAAAGATTTTTTACTTGAAATTTCAAAAAAATCAATGAGTGAACAAGAAAAATTGATAACAGATTTTTTTACTCAATGGAAAGGTGATTTCCATCAAATGGATGACGTCACCATTGTAGCAATCAAAATTTGATTATTTTTACAGAGTAATCCTTATTTCTACTGCAATTTATTCATACCATGAACTAATCACCTCCAAAGAAACCTCCGAACGAATTCCTTTTAATTTTTCGTAAATCTCACTTGGCGTATGGTTTTTTAATGTAGTTAAGTTCGTAATTCCCACTTGAAGCAAAAGATTTTCATATTCAGGAGAAATAAGCAAGCCAGGAAAAGGTTTATGAACTGACTCGGGTTTCATATGCGGAAAAAATAATACATCTTGAATAGAATGCTGGTTAGTCATAATCATAGTAAGGCGGTCAATCCCAACCCCTAGACCTGCGGTGGGCGGCATACCATATTCTAATGCACGTAAAAAATCTTCATCTAATTCCATAGCCTCTTCGTCTCCCCTTTCTTTTAATTTAAGCTGTTCCATAAATCGCTCTCGTTGATCTATTGGGTCATTTAATTCAGAGTAAGCATTGCAAATTTCTTTGCCATTACAAATCACTTCAAAGCGTTCTACTAATCCCGGTTTTGAACGGTGTTTTTTAGCAAGAGGGCTCATTTCAACGGGATAATCTAAAATGAATGTAGGTTGAATTAACTTGGGTTCAACATATTCTCCAAATATTTCATCAATTAATTTCCCTCTGTCCATAGTAGAATCGGTTTGAATTTTGAGTTCTTCGGCTACCTTTCTAACACCATTTTCATCTAAATCAGAAATATCATATCCCGTAAATTTTTGAATGGCTTCGTACATCGTGTAACGTTTCCAAGGTCTTTTAAAATCTATAATGTGTTCACCTACTTGAACTTGTGTAGTACCATGTAAATCCAAAGCAACTTTTTCTAGCATTTCTTCCACGAGGTTCATCATCCATAAATAGTCCTTGTAGGCAACATACAATTCAATTTGAGTAAATTCTGGATTATGAAAACGAGACATGCCCTCATTTCTAAAATCTTTTGAAAATTCATAAACACCATCAAAACCGCCCACAATTAACCTTTTGAGATACAATTCGTTAGCAATTCGTAAGTATAAAGTAGTATCTAAGGCATTATGATGTGTTTTAAAAGGACGAGCAGCAGCGCCTCCATGTATCGGCTGTAATATCGGCGTTTCTACTTCTAAATACCCTCTCTCATTCAAATAATTACGAATAGAATTGACTAATTTTGTCCGTTTTATAAATACTTCTTTAACCTGCGGATGAACTATTAAATCCAAATAGCGCATCCGATACCGTAGTTCTAAATCCGAGAAAACATCGTATATTTTACCATCTTTTTCTTTGGGAATAGGAATAGGTCTTAAAGCCTTTGACAAAATTTGATATTTGGAGACATGAACAGTGGTTTCGCCAGTTTTTGTTTTAAATACGTACCCCTCAACCCCAACAATATCTCCCAAAGAAGTTAATTTCTTAAAAATTTCTTCGTATACAGAGGGGGCTTGTTTTGGAGAGATTGAATCTTTGCTGATATAAATTTGAATTTTTCCTTTACTATCTTGAAGCGTAGCAAAAGAAGCTTTGCCCATTACCCGTTTAGTCATGATTCGCCCTGCAATACTTACTTCTTGCTTGTTCTCCGTAAACAATTCATGATTTTGATGAATTTCTGTTGTATAATGGCTTACTTTAAATTCCTCAGCAGGGTAGGGATTGTAGCCTTTTTCTCGTAATTCTTTTAATTCTGCTCTTCTTACTAATTCCTGGTCACTTAACATAAAAAAACCATTTCAAATTTTTTGCAAAATTGGTTGATTACTTTCTCAAAACCAAAAATTTTAACTGCTTGTAAATCATTTATTTATAAAATTCGTAGAAAAAAAATTATTTTTTTACGTTAAAACCTTGATTTTTAAGCCATTCTGTTGCTTTTGCTACTAAGTCTCCTTGTAAATGAATTTCATTTTCGTGAGTACTTCCACCTACTCCAAATTGTATTTTCATTTTTTTTTCTAATGTTTCCAAATCTTTAGACTTACCTATAAATCCTTGAATAACCGTAATTTTTTTGCCCGGTTTAGTTTTGGTATCTAAATAAATTTTGAGTTTTTGTTGAGAAGGAGGTAGAGTTTCTACTTCTTTGATTTCAGGCTCTTGATTGATTAACTGATTTAAATCAGGGTTTGTAGAATAAACTAAACCTTCTTTGGTATTCTTTTTTTTCATGAAACAGCTTCAAATAAATTAACCTAAATCTGATAACATTTTGATAACATAATTTTCATTCGTAGTAGGTACAGATTCAACGAGTTTTCCATTTTTAAAAGTCGCAAGGGTAGGTAAATTTTTTACTTCTGCCATTTTACGAGAAATCGGATTTTCTTCGGCGTTGATATCCAAAAATAATATCGATGCAAATTCTTCTTTCTCAGACAATTTTTTAAATTTGGGCGCAAATAATTTACAACTACCACACCAATCTGCGTAAAACTTTACTATAACCTTTTCATTTTCACGAAGATATTTTTCAAAATCTGCGTCTGTACTAATTGTTACTGCCATACATCGCAAAAATAAAAACTTCTAAAATATGTCTTTTATGAATTTATAAAACGGAATAGATACTTCCCAAATTTTTTGAACAGTACTGATAAGCTGTTCGCTTAATAAAATTTCAGGGGGCAATAACTTCCAAAAATAGAAATGTTTGTTCAAGATAGACGGTTCTTTTTCAATAAAAGGTTTTAAAAATTTATCTAAAATTTTATTTTGTTCCACACGGGCAAGCCCTCCTGTATACTCTATAAAAGTTGGATTGTAAATAATAGACTGAAAAACTTCCAAATTACCTGCTATTTCGTATCTTAAAGTTTTAAGGACTTCTTTGCTCGGGTTATAAATACCTCCTGCAACTGCAAAATAATCATTTGAAAATTCAATGTACAAGCCGGGAAGCTCAGAGCCTTTGCCTGCAATACAAAAATAAGCACCTGCAAATTCTTTATAAGGATTTTTGTTTTTACTGAATCGTATGTCCCGATTGATTCTAAAAATACAATCTTGAGGCTTAGCCTGGTAATTCGGTTCAATTTTTTTAAATTCTTCAATCAAAATTTCAGTAAAGCGAATCAAAGGCTTTTTTACGTGTTCGTCGTATCGTAATTTATTGTTTTTGAACCATTCTGTATGATTGTTTTGTTTTAAATCCTCAAAAAATTTTAAGGATTCTTTGGTAAAAAGTATTTTACTTCCGATTTCTTGGTATTCCTGATTTAGTTTTAATTTTATGCCCATTCGGTATACAAAAATAAAGCAGCGATTTTATAACGGTTTATATAGCTTTTTCGTTCACTATGAATAGAAATGGTTTTGAACAAATATTTAATTTTGTTGCATGAAGCAATTTTGTTTAATAGGGTTTATTTTATGGAACTTAGCAGTTTATTCACAAATTACTCAAACAATTAGAGGAAAAGTGATTGAAAAAGAGACACATTTACCTTTGGTGGGGGCGTCTGTTTTTATTGCGGATACTGCTTTAAAAAAAGGAGCTATTTCAGATGAAGATGGCAATTTCAGGATTACCGAAGTACCTGTCGGAAAACATACTCTTAAAATTACTTATGTGGGCTACAAAGAAAAAACATTAGACATACAAGTTGGCTCGGCAAAAGAAGTGATACTGAGCATTGAATTAGAGGAAAGTTATACAGAAACACAGGAAGTCGTGATAGAGGGGATACAGCGTGGAGAAGTACAAAATGAGTTAGCGATGGTAAGCACAAAAAGTTTTGATGTATCAGAGACAGAGCGTTATGCAGGTTCAAGGGGAGACCCCGCGCGTATGGCTTCTAACTTTGCAGGTGTTCAAGGTGCTGACGATTCCCGAAATGATATTGTGGTGAGAGGAAATTCTCCTTTAGGGGTTGTATATCGTGTAGAAGGTTTTGATATTCCCAATCCTAATCATTTTGCTGTTTCAGGTTCAACCGGAGGACCTGTGTGCATTCTCAACAACAAAATTATGGGAAATTCTGACTTTTATACTTCTGCTTTTCCTGCTGAATATGGTAATGCTACCTCTGCCGTCTTTGATATTAAGCTCAGAAATGGAAACAATGAAAAAAGAGAATTTTCGGCTCAATTAGGTTTTTTAGGCACAGAAATTGCCGCAGAAGGTCCTTTAAAAAAATCAAAGGCTTCTTATATTATGGTCTATCGCTACTCTACTTTGCAATTGTTCAAATTTTTAGGCATTTCTATCGGTACCGATGCCGTCCCTAAATACCAAGATTTGACGTTCAAATTTTTCTTTCCTTTAAAAAATTATGCTTCCTTTTCTATCTTTGGAATGGGCGGAAACTCTGCAATTGATATCAAAATCAGTGAACAAAAAAAGCCTTCTACTGATTTTTATGGTGATGATGATAGAGACCAATATTTTCGTACGCATATGGGCGTAGTGGGGCTAAATTACCAAAAATCTATGGCAAACAAAATTTTGATGAAAATCGGTTTAGCTTTCAGCCAAGAAAAACAAAGTGCTATTCATGATTATATCATTCGCCACTTAGATAACAATCAAGAATGGGTCATTGATTCTATTTATAACCTGCTTAGATTTGCTTTTTACGTTAATAAAATTTCATATTTTACGAATTTTAACGTCAAATTTAACAAAAAACATGTCCTGAAATACGGAATTTTCTTTCATCAATTATTTTTCAATTTTCAAGATTCTGCTTTAACTTTTGACCATAGCCGCTATCAAAAGCGATGGGATTATTTAGGTTCGGGTTTTCTTTTTCAAGCTTTTTTACAGTGGAAATATCAATTAACAGAAAAATGGAGTTTTACAATAGGGCTTCATAATCAATATTTTTCGGTAAGCAATAGTGTATCATGGATTGAACCTCGTGTAGGTACTAAATATCAAATCAACCAAAGAACCTCAGTTTTTGCAGGTGCAGGATTACATTCACAAGTACAGCCTTATTATGTGTATTTTTACCAAAAAAATGTAAATGGAAACTGGGTCAGAGAAAATGAAAAAATGGGGCTTACCAAAAGCTTTCATTCCGTTTTAGGATACGAAAGAGCATTTTCGGCTACTTTACGCTTCAAAACAGAAATTTATTTCCAACATTTATTTGAAATTCCCGTAGAAGTAAAACCTTCTGCCTTTTCATTAACTAATATGGGCTCAGGCTTCTCTAGATTTTTTCCTGATAAACTCCAAAATACGGGTACCGCAAATAACTATGGAATTGAATTTACTTTAGAAAGATTTTTTAATAAATCGTTCTTTTTTCTTCTTACAGCCTCTCTATTTGATGCTAAATATAAAGCAAGTGATGGTATTGTCAGAAATACAGATTACAACGGTAAATATGCTACCAACTTATTAGCAGGTAAAGAGTTCAAAATCAAACAAAAAACTATTTTAGGATTAAGTACCAAAGTTACGACCGTGGGGGGTAGATGGTACGGAATTGCTGATACAGCTGCTTCTAACTTCCAAAAAGAACTTGTCTTCTTAGACTCTGCTTATAATTCTTTACAATTTAGACCTTATTTTCGTACCGATTTACGAATAAACTTCAAAATCAATTCTAAAAAAATTACTCATGAAATAGCCTTAGATTTAGTTAATATTTTTAATACTAAAAACATCTTAGGCTTAACTTATTCACCGAATTCATTAAATCCTAACTCTAATCCTATTCGTGAAAATTATCAATTAGGCTTTTTGCCATTGTTTTATTATCGGATAGATTTTTAGGTTTGAAAGCAGGGTAATATGGAATGTTTGAGCAGGTTGTAACATGGGGTAACGGTAACGGAGGCAGGTGCATGCCCTAAAAATTCTTATAATCTATTTTTTACATATGTAAAGCTCTTTTTGCTGTAGCGTCTAAGGCAGCTTCTTTGATAGCTTCCGCAAACGTAGGATGTGCATGCGAGAAAATGGCTAAGTCTTCTGCAGAAGCTCTAAATTCCATAGCAACTACTGCTTCCGCAATTAAATCTGCCGCTCGTGGTCCAATGATATGCATACCTAAAATTTCATCTGTTTCTTTGTGTGCTAAAATTTTAACGAAACCGTCTAAATCCATCGAAGCACGTGAACGTCCTAAATTGCGGAAATCAAATTTTCCTTTTTTATAGGGAATGTTCTTTTCTTGAAGTTCTTTTTCGGTATAACCAACTCCTGCCACTTCAGGCCAAGTGTAAACAACATTTGGAATTAAAAGGTAATTGATATGCGGCTTTTGACCTGCTAATTTTTCTGCTAAATAAATTCCTTCCTCTGAAGCTTTATGGGCTAACATCGCCCCACGAACTACATCTCCAATCGCATAAATATTCGGTACATTCGTTTGTAATGCATCATTCACTTCAATTCTTCCTCTGTTGTCTAACTTAATTCCAACTTTTTCTAAGCCTAAACCTTCAGTATAAGGTTTTCTTCCCACCGCAACCAGCACATAATCTGCTTCAAAGAGAACTTCTTGGTTATCAGGATTTAATGCTGTAACGATTGCTTTTTTTTCTTTGACAGTTGCTGCTATAACTTTATGTTTGAAATAAATCTCAAAACTGAGTTCTTTGGTTAAAACTTTTTGGATTTCTTTTCCT
>Ga0068706_1000168_pt1 | contig 32967 bp, 32 predicted proteins | sample YNPMSBMetaG_FD_65632 | JGI IMG/M metagenome (GOLD analysis project Ga0068706, IMG submission 65632) | Anoxygenic and chlorotrophic microbial mat microbial communities from Yellowstone National Park, USA - YNP MS-B MetaG | ecosystem: Environmental > Aquatic > Thermal springs > Hot (42-90C) >...
TTGCTGACTTTATCTTTTTTTGGAGTCTATCTCCAACCGAAGTTAAAAGTTTAACTTCTTGTAATAATTTTTTGTGACTTTTTGCAAAAACTTGTAATTGTGCTTTTATTTCATCATAAGATAAATTTTCTAAATTGTTAATTAAATTTTCTAATTGATTAACCGCTTCGTTTTCTTTATTTGTTTTGGTACGATTTTCTTTTGATGAGATCTCCATAAGTAATCATTTTAATTTAGAATTACAAGGTATCATCCCGAGATACTAACTCAAAAGGAACAGATACAATACTTTTGTAATCTTCACCAGATTCAAGGATATCAATATCATCCTCATAATAATGCCAACGAACTAATGTTTTTACATTTTTTTCTTGAAATTCTTCTAATATTCTCAGAATTTCTAAAATAAATTTTGCCGAACTAGTATTAAAGTAATCAAAATTAAAATTAAACTCAATGCTTCCATTAAACGTGGAATTGAGTAGTTCTTGAAGCCATTCAATAATAGGATTATAAAAATGAGCAGAATCTTCCGGGTAAGAATTTCCTTTAATTTCAAAAATTCCCTTTTGGACATCTAATATTACTGCGGGCGTATCTTGAGTTGCTGGTATATATATTGCCTTCATACTATGATTTTTTTACAGGTTTTTGAACAGAAACAAACATACTAAAAAACAAATAATCTTCATTGATTTCTTTAAAGTCATAATTGACTCGGTTATCTTTTGCTTTTCTTGCAACGTCAATAATACCGAGCCCTGCGCCGCCTTTACTGGATATAGTTCCATTTTTGAGCACTTCTTGATAAAATTCTTTTAGTTCATCAGGAGTAAGGCTATTTACTTTATTGATATGTTTTTCAAGGAACTCTTTTTCTTGGTGATTTATTAAATTACCGGTTCCTATGATGTATTCATCATTATGCCTTGCAATAATCATCACGGGATAATACTCTAAATTACCAATTTTTACATTAGAACCATGACGCATAACATTTTGTAGTATTTCAATTAAAACACCACTTACTCTCTTTCTGAAACCTAAATTTTCACCAAACTCATCCATTTTAGCATCAGCAGATTGTACTATAGTCCTTAACAGTTGAGTATTTATCTCTCCTTTGTAAGCAAAAATAATATCATTCTTTTCTAAATCCTTTAAATAAGAGAGTATATCTGCCATGAAGTTTGCGTTTGGTTCCTTTATTCAATGCCACAAAATTACAATTTTTTTTAAATCTTCAAATGAAATTACTAAAATTTTTATCTACTTTCACCAAGTGGTTTTTTTACAAACTTTAAGATTCAATTTCAATATTTCGTATTTTGACTTATACGCAATTCTTTTAGGTTAATTATCCTTATGTTTGGGAATAAGTATCATAGAAAACAACAAAGTAACAAAAGCAGGAAACAGTAACCATTGATAAAAATTTGCTTCTTTAATTTGTTCATCTTTACCAAGGATAGTGAATTTTTCTTTTTCTAATTGTTCCGCTAGCAAATTTAAATCATCATGGACATTTTGAAGCTCAAAATAAGGAGTTTGAAATTTTTTAGCAATGTTTTTTAAGGTAGAATTCGTGAGTTTAGAAATAGCCAAATTACCATCGGAAGTTAGAAAAAAACCTCCCTCCGGCTTAGGAATTTTAGCACCTTGTGGAGTACCTACTCCAACACAAAAAACTTTGATATTCAAATTTTTAAGATGCTCAATTACCGAGCTATATTTTTCTCCAAAATTTTCTCCATCACTAATTAAAACAATGGTTTTACTAGCTCCATTGGAAAGGCTATCCGGCGTAAACCGTTCTGAGGCTTTCAATAATGCTTTTCTAAAATCTGTTCCCGTATTGGCAAATTGATTGGTTTCCAATAAATCTAAAAACATCTCTAAAGCTTTGGGGTCATTAGTTAAGGGGCACTGAACATACGGAAACGACGTAAATACAATTAAGCCCATCTTACTACCCTGTAAACGTTGAATAACCTTTTGAATTTCCTTCTTAGCTTTTTTTAACCGAGACGGTTGAACATCTTCACAATTCATTGAAGCTGAAACATCTAACAAAAAAATAATTTCTTTATTTGTGATAGGTACTAACTGATGTTCTCCCTCAAAGTAAGGTCCTAACAAGGCTAAACTAATCAATACCACAGAAAAAATTCGTAGATAAGCCCTAAATTTAGGATGATACATTCTAATCAATTGAATATCAAAATAATATGGTATAATTTTTTGAGAACGTTGGTAAACAAAATAAATCAATACAACGCTCAATGGTAGAATAATTAAAATCCATAAAAAATTTTCAGAGAAAACAAAATTCATAGTATAACTCCCTCCACAACCAACCTCCAAAGATAATTTAAAATTTATTATGCATATCAGGAGAATTTCATATGAAGTGATAATATTTTTGTAATTTTGGGGTCTTAATTAAATATGCGAAAATTTCCGTCAGAAGTTGAAGCTGCTAAGCAATTTGCTAATGATTTTACTCAATTAAAAAAAGAAATCGGTAAAGTGATTGTCGGGCAAGAAGAAATTATAGAGCAAATGCTCTTAGCCATTTTTTGTAAAGGCCATGCGTTATTAGTTGGTGTTCCAGGTTTAGCAAAAACCTTATTGATTTCCACTATCGCTCAAGTTTTAGACCTCAAATTTAATCGTATTCAATTTACTCCTGATTTGATGCCTTCTGACATCTTAGGCTCTGAAGTTTTAGAAGTTGACCCCGAAACCGGTAAAAAATACTTTAAATTTATATCAGGACCTATTTTTGCGAACATCATTTTAGCAGATGAAATTAACCGTACTCCTCCCAAAACTCAATCCGCTTTACTAGAAGCTATGCAAGAAAAATCTGTCACTATCGCGGGCAAAGTGTATCCCTTAGATTTACCATTCTTTGTTTTAGCTACTCAAAACCCGATTGAACAAGAAGGAACCTACCCGCTGCCCGAAGCCCAATTAGACAGATTTTTGTTTAATTTATATGTAGACTATCCTTCTGAAAAAGAAGAAATTGATATTGTTAAAGCAACTACCTCAAACCTTACCCCCTCCCCCTCAAAGGTAATGGACAAAGAAACTTTGTTAGATTATCAAGATTTAGTTCGTATGGTACCTGTTGCGGATAATGTCATTGAATATGCAGTAAAATTAGTGCAAAAAACACGTGAAAGTAGTGGCAAAATGCCTGAAAGCATCAAAAATTTGATTAGTTGGGGAGCGGGACCGCGTGCCTCGCAATCCTTAATCATCGCAGCAAAAGCACATGCCCTCTCCAAAGGCAAGTTTTCTCCTGATATAGAAAATGTTCAAGCTGTTGCCCTCCCCATTTTAAGGCATCGTATTGTTCCTAGTTTTACGGCAGAGGCAGAAGGTATTTCCACTGATGAAATCATCAAAAAGTTAGTTTAGATTATTTAACTTTTCAGAAAATTAAAATTTGAAGAAATTCGCTAACTTTGCATTATGAAAAAGGCGATATTATCTTTATTTGGATGGTTTATCATGTCGTTGTCGCATGCTTCCATGATTTTAGTTCCTATGGACAATACACAACAGGAACACTTAAAAGCATACGGCATTGCTTACTGGGTTTTAGCCCATGGTGTAGAGGTAGATTGGTTACTCAATTACAGAGGCGGTAGCTTTGCTTTTAAGTATTTTCCTGAATTTGAAAAAGAATTGAACATCCGTGGCGTAACCTACAAAAAAATTAGCGAAGGCGAATATAACCAAATCTTACAACAAATTTCAGCAGAAACTTCTAATATGGACGCTGTAAAACTTGAAAAACCTCCTAAAATTGCAGTTTATTCTCCTAAATCTAAGCAACCTTGGGACGATGCCGTTACCTTAGTACTTACTTATGCTGAAATTCCTTATGATGTACTTTATGATGATGAAATTCTTGCCGATAGCCTCAAAAATTATGACTGGCTACATTTGCACCATGAAGATTTTACGGGGCAATACGGTAAATTTTATGCGAGTTATGCGAATGCAGCCTGGTACAAACAAGAAGTTGCTCTGAATGAAGAGTGTGCCAAAAGAAACGGTTTTAACAAAGTTTCTAAACTCAAATTAGCCGTTGCCAAAAAAATTAAAGAATATGTAGAAAATGGCGGCTTCATGTTTGCCATGTGCTCAGCAACAGATAGTTATGATATAGCCCTAGCCGCTGAAAATACCGATATTTGCGATGTAATGTATGACCATGACCCCCCCGAACCAAATTGCCAACAAAAATTGGATTTCCAAAAAACGCTCGCTTTCCATAATTTTACCTTAGAAATGAACCCTTACGTTTATGAATATTCCGATATTGATATGACTAACTACCGTAAAGTGCCACAAGATATGGATTATTTTACTTTATTTGAATTTTCTGCTAAATGGGACCCAGTCCCAACGATGCTCTGCCAAAATCATACTACAACCATCAAAGGATTTATGGGGCAAACAACCTCTTTTAGAAAATCTACCCTTAAACCAGAGGTTTTGGTTATGGGAGAACTCAAATCTGCGGGAGAAGCTCGTTATATTCATGGCAATCTTGGGCGTGGTATGTGGACTTTCTACGGCGGGCATGACCCCGAAGATTATCAGCATTTAGTTGGTGAAGAACCTACTGATTTGAAACTTTACCCTCAATCTCCTGGCTACAGGCTTATTCTTAATAACGTGTTATTTCCTGCTGCACGTAAGAAAAAACAAAAAACTTAATTCCTAATCCTTGTATCATTCTTTGCCTGACCAACCAAACCAAACAAATTAAATTCACAAATTAGTGAAAAAAAATTTTTTCTTGTTTTGTATTGAAAAATTTTTTACCTTTGCGTAAAATTTTGAATAGAGCTATGTACTGGACATTAGAATTAGCTTCTCATTTGGAGGATGCTCCATGGCCTGCAACAAAAGAAGAGTTAATTGATTATGCATTAAGAACGGGGTGCCCTATGGAAGTCGTAGAAAATTTAGAGGAACTTCCTGATGATGATACCCCCTACGAAAATATTGAGGAAATCTGGCCTGATTACCCTACAAAAGAAGATTTCCTTTTCAACGAGGATGAGTATTAAAAATCTGTTTCTTGAATTTTAAAGCTACCTTAAACGGTAGCTTTTTTATTTTTGAAATTTTAGAATCCTTGAAGTGATTTTTATTTACATTGCCTTTTATTAAGCTACTCAACTTTTTCACAGTACACGTGGCTACCTTCTTTTTTGTAAATCCATCCCGAATCAGGGCACACTGCAATCCCTAAATGATTAAAATGCAGTTTGTAGCCGTGTTGGCTTATCCACCCAATTTGGCGTGCAGGGTTACCGTATACCAATGCATAAGCAGGAAAAGACTTAGTTACAACAGCTCCCGCTCCTACAAAAACATATTCCTCTAAGGTTATTCCACAAACAATCGTTGCATTAGCGCCTATCGTTACCCCTTTTTTAAGTAAAGTTTTTTCATATTGACCACGCCTATTGATTGCTGCTCTCGGATTTTTAACATTTGTAAATACACAAGAAGGACCCAAAAAAACATCATCTCCACATATCACCCCGGTATATACCGAAACATTATTCTGAATTTTTACATTGTTTCCTATTTCTACATGTGGCGAAATAACTACATTTTGACCTATATTACAATTTTTTCCTATTTTACATGGTGCCATGATGTGGCAAAAATGCCATATTTTAGTTCCGGCTCCTATTTCTGCACCCTCATCAATGTAAGAAGATTCGTGAACAAAGAAACTCATTATCCGTTTAACTTAAAATATTCTAAAACCCAATAGGTTATGTACTCTAATTGTTCAAGAGTTAATTCAGAATGCATTGGTAAAGATATAACCCTTTTAGCCAATTCATTACTAACGGGAAAATCTTCTTCTTTGTATCCGTACTGCTGAAAAGCTTTTTGCCTATGAAAAGGTACGGGATAATACAACATAGATGGGATTTCTTTTTCACTTAAAAATTTTTGTAATGAATCTCTGTGCTTTGCAGGGACTTTCAAAGTATACTGATGAAAAACATGCGTAGATTTTGGGTCCCTAAAAGGTACAATGATTAACGGATGCCCCTTGAATTTTTGGTCATAGTAATTAGCTGCTTGAATTCTTCGGGCATTGTACTCATTCAGGTACTTTAACTTAACATCTAAAATAGCTGCTTGGATAGTGTCTAAGCGAGAATTTACTCCGATAACCTCATGATAATAACGCACTTTCATTCCATGGTTTGCAATCATTGTTAACTTTTCTGCGAGGGTATCATCTTGGGTAAAAATAGCGCCTCCATCCCCATAAGCACCTAAATTTTTACTCGGAAAAAAAGAAGTACAACCGATGTGCCCCATAGTGCCTGAAAAATACGTATTGCCATCCTCAGAAAAGTATTGAGAACCAATGGATTGTGCCGCATCTTCAATAACAAATAAATGGTATTCACGAGCAATTCTTAAAATTTCATCCATATCGGCTGTCTGTCCATAAAGGTGAACGGGAATAATTGCTTTAGTTTTTGGGGTAATAGCCTTTCTAACAGCTTGTGGGTCAATATTAAAAGTATCAGGTAGAACATCTACTAAAACAGGTTTCAATTTTAGCAATGCAATGACTTCGGCAGTGGAAATAAAAGTAAAATCGGAAGTAATTACTTCATCTCCAGGTTGTAAGTCAAGAGCCATTAAGGCAATTTGCAAAGCATCTGTACCATTAGCGCATGGAATTACATGTTTAATTTTTAAAAATTTGGATAAATTTTCTGTAAATTTTTTTACAGCCGGACCATTGATATAAGCTGTTGAGCGAATAACGTCCAAAACTGCGTCATCTATTTCTTTTTGGATTCTTTCATATTGAGAACCCAAATCTACCATTTGAATTTTTTTCATTCGAAATGCCTCGCAAAACTACAAATTATTTTTTTTAAAATTGTTCTAAACAAGTAGTGATTATATTTTAATAACCATATCTATTGAGAAACCAAAGAAAACTTTTCTATATCTTTTAATTGCAAACTATAAAGTATATCACGCACTTCCTGAACGGAATCCGAGGTACATAGTTTGAGTTTAGTTTCTTTAAAAAAAGGAATTCCTTTAAAATAATTTCCATAGTGCTTACGCATTTCTATTAGACCGTACTTTTCTCCTTTCCACAGTAAAGAGAATTCAAAATGTTCTAAGCACACTTTTGCACGTTCAGCTAAGGAAGGAGGTGGTAAGAGCTCTCCTGTTTGAAAATAATGTTTAATTTCTTGGAAAATCCACGGATAACCAATAGCAGCACGACCAATCATAATACCATCTACACCGTATTTATTTTTGTATTCAAGAGCTTTTTGTGGGGAATCGATATCGCCATTGCCAAAAATAGGAATATGAATTCGGGGATTTTCTTTGATTTTTCCTATGAGAGTCCAATCAGCAGAACCTTTGTACATTTGTACGCGTGTACGCCCATGAATTGTTAAGGCTTTTATTCCTACGTCTTGCAATCTTTCAGCAACTTCTTCAATATTTTTAGAATTTTCATCCCAACCCAAACGAGTTTTTACGGTCACGGGAAGATGAGTAGACTTGACGACGGCTTCTGTCATTTTAACCATTTTAGGAATATCTTTTAATAAAGCGGCACCGGCACCTTTACATGCTACTGCTTTTACAGGGCAACCGAAATTGATGTCTATTAAATCCGGATGAACAGCCGTGGAAATTTTAGCACATTCTGCCATAGTATCAATGTCAGAGCCAAAAAGTTGAATACCTATGGGGCGTTCATGTTCAAAGATATCTAATTTTTTTTTACTTTGCGCAGCGTTCCTTATCAGTCCTTCAGAAGAAATGAACTCCGTATACATTAAATCCGCTCCTTTTTGCTTACAAACCTTACGGAATGGCGGGTCACTTACATCTTCCATCGGCGCAAGCAACAAAGGAAAATCATTAAAAACAATTTTTTCACCAATTTTTACCATTTTCTACTGCAAAAATACTTTTATTTTTATAAATTAAATACTTGGCGAGGTTATAAGCTGATAAGGCGTAAATAATTCCAAAGGGAATATCAATAACATAATGCTGTTTAATGAAAACCGTTGATAAACAAATACTTATGGCTACCATAAAAACAGGTATAAAAAATTTTCTGTAATAAACGTAAAAAAATACAGAAACTAAAACGGAATGCCCAACATGCAATGAGGGTAGTAAATTATAGCCTAAATCAAGAGAAAAAATATTATGAATTAAAATAGTAGTTATATCCGTTGGAATGATTTCTGGTCTAATTGCTTTGGTAGGGAATAAAATAAATGTTAAAATTGCAGAGGCTTCTAGGATTGCAAATGCAGTAACAACATGATAGAATTGTATTCGCGTCCTAGATATTGGAACAACCAATAACATAAAAGGATAATAAATGTAATACGGGTATACAAACTCTGGTATAAATGGAATCCAGTCGTCCCAACGAGTTTTAATATTAACAAAAGAAGCTCCTGTTTTTTCTAAGGTATGATTAAGTTCATTCGCATAAAAGTACCCGTATGCCGCAATTACAATAAATACAAATGTAACTAATAACTTCTCCAATCTCCACGTGATTTGCATAGTTTCATTTTTGGGGCAAATATAAACAAAATTTGAGCCATAAGAAAATTTTCTTTTCGGAATGCTGACATTTTTTTATAAATATTCAAGGCTTAGAAGGCATTCATTTCTTTAAATAAATTTAATTGAGCTTGTATAGTTGGTTCAATAGGATTAGCATAGCCTCCGCCCATAACAACAACAATCGGTAGATTATACTTTTTAGCTAAATGAAAAACCATCATATCTCGTTCCCAACATCCTTGAATGCTTAAATCCAAACTTCCTAATTTATCAGCTTGGAGAACATCTACCCCTGCGTTATAAAACAAAATATCAGGTTTGTGTTTTTCAATAAAATTAACTAAATATAATTGCAAGTTAAATAAATAAACATCCTCTTTTGTATGGGGCGGAAAGCCTAAATCAAAATCGGATTTTTCTTTTCTGAAAGGGTAATTTTTTTCACCATGAAAGGAAAAAGTAAAAGTTTGAGGGTCATTTTGAAAAATAGCAGCCGTTCCATTTCCTTGATGCACATCTAAATCCACAATAAATGGTCTTTTGATTCTTTTTTGATGCTTAAAATAATTCACAGCCACGGCTACATCATTAAAGATACAAAAGCCTTCACCTCTATCACGATACGCGTGGTGTGTACCGCCAGAAATGGTAGTGGCAATCCCATAATTTAAAGCATATTCCGTTGCTAAAACTGTCGCACAAACCGAAGCAAGTGAACGGTAATACATGCTTTTGGATTGTGGAAAACCTGATAACCTCTCTAAATTTTTGTCTAATTGAACATTTTTTACTTTATCAACGTATTCTTTGTCATGAGCAAAAAGGAGTATAGCCTCATCTAATAATGGGGTTGGTTCTAATTGAGAAGGATGAATAACCTGATTTTTTAGGAGTGTTTCACGAAGAAGCCTGTATTTAAACATGGGGAATCGGTGCCCCGGTGGCAGTTCCACTTCATAATGGTCTGTATAAAATACTCTTAATTTGGCCATTTTTAACTTAATTTAATTGAATCTTTTATGTTTCCACCTTCTATGACTCCATAACCAGTTGGAAGGATTGTTTTGAACACTTTTTTCTAAAAATTTAACAAAATTTTTTACAATTTCTTCGGGTTCTAATAAAGAGGCGTCTTTTGTAAAAACATAATAAGGCGTAAAATATTGACCCTTAGCTTTTTTAATTAGTTCAATGAATACCACTGCCATTTTTCTTTTACGAGCAATTTTTTCGTATGCATTAATAAAAGCAGTTTCCTGATGTAAAAAGTTCAACCAGGAACAGTTATCTAAGTTGGCTGGGCTTTGGTCTCCTATGATAAGCGTCAAAGTAGGTTTATCTGTTGAGGGGTTAAGCAAAGTTCTTACCTGCTGGGCAGGTACCATTTCTGCTCCATATTTTCCGCGAATTTTCAATAACCATGCGTCTAATGTAGCATTTTTGATTGGCATATAAACCCCTTGAACGTGAAATTTCGTTTTTTTACATAGTATCCATAAGCCCCATTCCCAATTAAATTGATGACCTAAAACCATTAAAACAGACTTACCTTCCTCATAAAGCTGATTTAATTCTGTAACATCTATTTGATACTTTTTTTCTATGAAATCGTAACTATTTGCTCCCATCATTAGCATTTCAACGAATTGGTCAGATAAATTACGATAAAATTCACTTTTAATTTGCTTAATTTTAGTTAAAGGTAAGTTTGGAAAGGCATTAGATAAATTTTGGGTTATAACTTTTTTTCTGTATTTTATAACATATTCTAAAAACCAAGCTATACATTGAGAAAAACCATAGATAATTTTTGATGGAAAAGCAAATACTAACTTACTAGTTAAGTTTAAAAAGAAAATTAAAAACATCAAAATTCAGAATGGAAAATAGTTTTTTCAGCGTCCATTTCAAGAATAAAAAGATATTTTTGAGTATTAGGCTCTTGAAAGACTGTAATTTTTGCTTTTTTACCGTTAGAAAAAGTTCCTTCAAAAACAATAGAATCAGGATAATCAGGATTTGTTGCTACATTGGAGCTCTCTTGTTGAGAAGGAATAAATGAATAAACATAGGATTGGTCAGGGGCTGTAAGAAAGAAAGGGGTAAAAGAAGGCAAACCTGAGGTGATAAGAACCTTTTTTTTATCTTCTGAATAACAAAAGTATTCTTTATTAAAGGTAAAAAATTTATCTTGTGTAAAAAATAGAGAGGCACCTGCGCCGAAATCTGTAAATAATCTTAGGGCTTGTGGTTCTTTTCCGTAGCGAACCAAATAAAATAAAGGATTTTCGTTTTTAGATAATATTTGCAGTGGCATGTAATCAGTTTGCCCAGAAGGCTTATAAAAAGCTTCAAGAACTTCAGTTTTGGTTGAATTAATTTTTAATTTGAGTTCGTCAGTATTTTTACCGTTACGATGAAAGTAGTACTCATAGCCGGGCTCTCGGGTTTCAGTGGAAGTATTTTTACAAGCTACGAATAAGAAAAGTAATAAAAAAACAAAGTTTTTCATATAGGTAGCAAAGTTAGCAAAATTTTGGATGTAAATTACAAAAAGAAAAAAGCACTTACACAGTGCTTATCGGATATTGCGCTTCCTCTTGGGCTCGAACCAAGGACCTACTGATTAACAGTCAGTTGCTCTAACCTACTGAGCTAAGGAAGCTTAAATTTTTAGTGATGCAAAATTAGTGTGTTTTTTTGAATTTTCCAAATTTATTTAGTTTGATTTTTTATAACACTTTGATTATCAATGAAAAAAAAATTAGTATTCGCTAATTGCTTTGAATATGGACTTAGCAATAGCGGCTTGACCTTCGGAAGAATTGAGGTATTTTTCTTCTTCTTTATTAGAAAGAAAACCTATTTCAATGAGAACAGATGGCATGGTAGTTTTCCATAGTACCAAAAAACCTGCTTGTTTTACACCTCTGCTTTTTCTTTTGGTATGAATCATCATATTTTTTTCTACTTTTGAAGCAAAAGCTAAACTTTGTTTGAGATAAACATTTTGTACCATCGTAAAAAGGATATAACTATCAATGGAATGGGGGTCAAAGCCATCGTATGTTTTTTCATAGTCTTTTTCTAATAAAATGGAAGCGTTCTCGGTCATCATAGTTTGGATGTTATCTTCTTCTTTATGAAGCCCCATTACATAAGTTTCAGAGCCATGAATGGTTTTGTTATCATTCGCATTGCAATGAACAGAAATAAAAAAATCTGCTTTATTTTTATTAGCGATATTCGCTCTTTCAGCTAATTCTACAAATTCATCCGTAGAACGAGTTAAAATTACTTTAAGATTAGGATAGTGAGCTCTCAGAAGCTTTTCTAATTTCAGTATAACATCTAAGGAAATATTTTTTTCTTTAGTATTGGATCCAGAGGTGCCGGGGTCTTTCCCTCCATGCCCTGCATCTAAAACTAAAGTTTTAATTTGATTGTAAGTAAATACATCTACCTCAGGAAAGGTAAAAGAGGCAGAAAAAAAGAACACTTTAAGAAATATTAGTACAAAGAAAATATTTCTCATTTGCATGTTAATTTTACGCAAAATTACAAAAACAAAGAATATCCTGTTATTTAAGTTTTATCATTTTTTCAATTTTCTCAATTCCGTTGATGTTGAAATGAAAGAAATAAATTCCGTCAGGCAAATTTAAATGATTTAACCGAACATTTTCATTGTAAGTTCCTGGTTTAGAGTAATTTTTTTCTAATATTGTGGAAATTCTTTTACCTTCTGAATTAAAAATTTCTATTTTGAGGTTTGATTTTTGTAAAAGTGTATATTGTATGTTTACGGAATTTTGAAATGGATTAGGAGAAATTTGTAAATCTTTTATCAAATTACTATTTTCTTTGGAAACATTGTAAGGCTTTTTTTGAATATCAAAGAAATCTAAAATAGAATCGTTTCCTGTGATATATTTCGCATGTAGATGTTTATCGTTAATTTCAAGGAATAAGGAGCCATAACAGGAAGCACAACCGTGGCTATAATACATTGCCGGATGATTAAGCGCAGGGCTTTCAGTACTACTACCTGAATTTCCTATCACGACGTAAACGGTACCTTTTGCATTTGAATCCGCTTTGACATAGGGTTCATCTAAGATTAACTTACCGCTTCTACCATCAACTTTATAACTGTCATTAAAACTAGAAGAATTATCAGCATAAAAACCATGTAACAAATAAGAACGTTCATAAACATGGCTATGACCATTTAAAACTAAGTCTACGTTATATTGTTCTAAAACAGGCAAATAGTTGCGTCGCATGGCTCTCATGTATAACTCAATAGAAGCATCTGAATCGTGAGAACCTTTTGTAAAAGGAGGCTGATGAAAGTAAACGATAATCCAGTCAACATTTCTTGCGCGTGCATCTGCTAAATCAGACTTTAGCCACTGCATCATAGGGGAATTATTAGCGTTGTTAGAAGAGGATATGCCAATCCAGTCATAATTGGGTAAAATGGAGCCTAATTCAGAATTTAAGCAAACGAAATGGATGTTGTTGTAATCAAATGAATAATAAAGTTCCGTACCAGAGGGAACGCCCCCTAATTCACCATTTTTAGGGGCTTCAATTACTTGATAATAAGTCCCTGAATGTTGATTAGGGTCCTGAGTACAAGGAGGTGGGCAAATACTTAAATAATCATGATTACCGGGGGTAGCTAAAAATGGCATGTAGGTAAGTTGTTCATAGATATCAAAAATTTTTTCTTGGTATTCTTGGTCTGTTCCACTTTGATAAGCATTATCACCGAGCCAAAGCCACAAATCGGTTCGTTGGTCTTTCATGTAATTTTTAAAAGATTTTTTCACAAGGTTTTGCCCTGTATTGGCTTTACCGAAATCACCTATGACCCAAATTTTAGTATCTTTGCGAGTACCTGGCAAAGGCCAGGTATAAAAATGGTAATTTTCACCAGGAGCAGTAAACCACAAGTTATCATTACCGACAACATAGTAGTATTTAGTGTCATAATCTAAATTAGAAAGAATTAAAGAATGTTCTGTAACTAAGTCTGGTGAAGTAATAAAATCATTTAATTGTTGAAGGTCTTTACCATATTTTATTTTTGAAGAAGTAGGAACATTGGTTCTCCATTTGATCATCATAGAATTAGGCGTGATTACTTGTAAGTAAGGACCTCTTGTAATGGTTTGTCCCAAAGTTAGGTTATAATTGTAACAAATGAATAAAAAAATTATAAAACAAAAAATTTTATTTTTCATCTTACCATATATTTCCTGCAAAATTAAGTTTTATTTTTGCATGCAAAAAGTTTGAGTAAAAAATTTTGGCTTACTAAAAACAATCTATTTACTTCATTTATTTAATCTTCAATCCCTAAATTTTCATAAAAATTTTGAATTTAAAATTTTACTATTTACCTTTGCGTTCCAAATTAAATGAAATGAAAAAAAATATTCATCCTGATTATAGGCTTGTAGTTTTTAAAGATTTTTCTTGCGATTTTGCATTTTTAGGTAAATCATGTGCTAAATCTAAAGAAACTATCGTATGGGAGGACGGTAAGGAATATCCCTTAATTAAATTAGATATATCCAGCAAATCGCATCCATTCTTTACAGGAAAACAAAAATTTGTGGATACAGCGGGTAGGGTAGATAAGTTTTTCTCTCGCTACGGAAAAAAGAAGTAAGTTATTAGCTTTTTCATGTATGGTTCCCCATCGTATTATAATTCCGATGGGGATTTTTTTTAAGAATGTTGTTTAGTTCAAAATGTATTTTGCGTTACTAAAAACTCTTGATTGATTGTAATTTCTTTTTCTTTGATATCAGGTAAGTTGAACATAGTATCCAGGAGCAATTTATCTAAAATGGAACGCAGACCTCTCGCGCCGAGGTCAAGTTCAATGGCTTTAGAGACTATGTAGTCAAGGGCATCCTCAGTGAAAACAAGTTTTTTCCCTTCCATCTCAAAAAGATGAGTATATTGCTTAATAATAGAGTTTTTGGGCTCAGTTAGAATTTTACGATAAGCAGTAGCATCTAAGGGGTTCATATAGGTAATAACAGGAAGCCTACCAATGAGTTCAGGGATTAAACCGAACTTTCTTAAATCAGTAGAAGAAACGTATTTTAAGACATTTTGTGTTTCTTTATTTTTTTCATAAATTTTAAAGCCTACGGTAGATTTATTGATACGGCGTTGAACAATTTTATCTAAGCCTTCAAAGGCACCCCCGCAAATAAAAAGGATGTTTTGAGTATTAACTTTCAAGAAATCTTGTTCAGGATGTTTTCTACCTCCTTTGGGTGGAATATTAGCAATAGTTCCTTCAATGATTTTGAGAAGAGCTTGTTGAACTCCTTCGCCGCTTACGTCTCTTGTGATGGAAGGGGATTCGGATTTGCGAGCGATTTTATCAATTTCATCTATATAGACGATGCCCATTTGAGCTTTTTCTATGTTATACTCAGCAGCTTGAACCAGTTTTACAATGACATTTTCGACGTCTTCACCAACATAACCAGCCTCAGTTAGCGTAGTGGCGTCTGCAATGGCAAAAGGCACATCCAAAAATTTCGCTATTGTTTTAGCAATCAATGTTTTACCTGTTCCTGTGGGTCCTAAAATCAAAATATTACTTTTTTCAATTTCAATGTCTTTATTATTTTTAGAAAGATTGGTAGCTAGTCTTTTGTAATGATTGTATACAGCAACGCTGATAGTCTTTTTCGCTTCGTCCTGCCCGATGATATAATCATCTAAATAGCTTTTGAGTTTAGAGGGAGTAATATTTTTATAATCGGGGGGAGTTGAATTATATTGATTTTTAGAAAAATTTTTTTTGATAAGGTCACTGGCAAAACTAACGCAATCCATGCAGATATAAGCCCCTTCATTCCCTGCGACAATAGGAATATTTAAATTGGTTCTACCGCAAAAGGAACAGTAGTTATCAATTTTTTTCTTGCTCAAGGGATGTTATTTGCGGTTAGGAATAAGCACTTCATCAATCAAACCATAATCTTTGGCTTCGCTCGCAATCATCCAGAAATCTCTTTCGGAGTCAGCCCAAATTTTATCAAAAGGTTGCCCTGAATGAGCGGAGATGATTTCGTAGAGTTCTTTTTTTAATTTTTGGATTTCACGGTGCATAATTTCGATTTCAGTAGCTTGCCCTTGCGCTCCTCCGAGAGGTTGATGAATCATTACACGAGAATGAGGAAGCCCAGAGCGTTTACCTTTTGCGCCTGCACATAATAAAACTGCTCCCATGGAAGCAGCCATGCCTGTGCAAACCGTATTAATGTCTGGTTTAACGTGCTGCATGACATCATAAATTCCTAATCCTGCATATACAGAGCCACCGGGCGAGTTAATATAAATATAAATATCTCTTTTAGCATCAACAGATTCCAAAAATAATAGCTGCGCCACCACAATATTTGCGACGGTGTCATGAATAGTTTGCCCCAAGAAGATGATTCTATCCATCATCAGACGAGAAAAAACATCCATCGCAATGACGTTCAGTTGCCTTTCTTCAATGATATTCGGGGTTAAATTACGAAACCTGTTGTTTTGCTCTGAAACATAATCATGTAGAGTTAAGCTACTTATTCCTAAATGTTTATTTGCAAAATCATGAAATTCTTTTGAGTAGTTCATATTCTATTTTTTTTAATCTATGGCACTATAAATATCTATAAACTCTTTGACCGAAATATTTTGAGTATTTTTCCCAACTTTTTCTTCAAAGAAACGGATTATTCTATCGTTTTGCAACTCATTAAATTTCTTGTTTACAAATTCTTTGTTTTGCATAATTTCTTTGGTCATAGATTGAACATATTTATCAATTGAACTGGTTTCGTTAAGTGTTTCTTCGGGTTTAAGTTCCTGAATATCAGGATTTTCTATTTCTGATGTAGCTTTTTTAGGTGTTAAAATTTCTCTAATATTTTGTTCAATATCCTTCTGTACGTCTTTGAGGGAAATGGCTACCTCAGGATTATCTTGTAAAATTTTTTGGATTACCATATCAACCTTCACACGATTTAAAAAATTGGGAAAGTAATGATATACATCTTCAATTTTATTTAATTGGTAGTCAGACATTAATGAGTGAGCAACAATTTCCTCGTTAATATCAAAATTGAAATTATTTACAATTTGGTTATCAATGAGTTTACGTTTAAATTCTTTAATTTTTTTTTGGAGGTCTTCCTGATGAGCTTTTTTGAACTCTTTAACTCCTGTATGGTAGGGAATTGCTGGTTTTCTAAAAATTAAAGGGAAGAGTTCTTTTTCTTTATCTAAAAGTTCAACTTCCCAAATTTGTTTTATGATGAAATGAAAATTTTTTTGATATAGTTCTTCTATTTTACTTCGGCTAATTTGTAAGACTGCTGAGGCCTGATGAATAGAATTAAAGAAATTAGAAATTTGAATTGGGATTGTATCGCCAATTTTTTGGGATTCTGTTAAATAAGGGCGGATGTTCGGGTTATCAGAGTAAAAAGAGAGCTGGGTGTTGTAACCATTTTCAACTTTTGTTCCCGAGGCATCTACCTCAATCATTTCCACACTTAATTTATATGTTCTTTCAAGGGATTCTATTGCCTGAACTTCACGATGTTTTCCTTCAGTTTTTTGGAGGGATTTTAATTGTTCTTCAATACTTTCATCAGTAGTTTCTACATGGTAGTCTAAGATGGGGCTAAAAACAGAGTAATCAATGGAGAAGTCGGGCATAATAGCGAGATGGAAATTGAAGCTAAATTCTTCATTAGATTTGAGATTTTTCAAATCATATTCTTTGAGAAGTGGTTTAGCAATCAGATAATAATTTTTTTCTTTAATTACATTTTGGAGTTCTTCTTGTACTTTTTTGTTAAGGATGTCATGGAGTATAGAAGGACCATATTTAGATTTTATTAAATCGGGCGGAACGGTACCAGGTCTAAAGCCGGGCATGGAAGCTTGCCTTGCTAAGGTATTGACTTGTTTTTTAAATTCTTGTTGATAATCTTCTGGTTTAATAGAGAACTTTACGCTTACCGTATTATGTGGTAAATCTTGAACAGTTATTTCCAATTTTCTAGGAATTAGTGCGGGTGGAGGGACTCGAACCCCCATGGTTGCCCACCAGATTCTAAGTCTGGCGCGTCTACCAATTTCGCCACACCCGCTATTATTTTTTAGAGCCGCAAAAATATAAATTTTGTTTTGAATAACAAATTATTTTTTCTTCATTTTAGCTTTAATTTCTGAAACTGCCTGCATATAGCTCGTTTTTATTGAGCTCAATGCTTGCTCGTAAGCTTCCTTTTGAGATAAAATTTCTTGAACCTGTCTTTGTTTACTTTCCCATTCTTCGTTAATTTCATCGCTAGACTGTTTGGTCTTATCTAAGTTTTTAGACCAGTTTTCTGTTTCAGTGGTTAAAGTTTTATAATTAGAAAGTAAATTTGCGTAATCATTTTTCAAATTTGCGTAATCATTTTTTAAAGATTTAATTCGTTCATTAGAAAGGCTATCTTTTTCAAGGGATTTCATTCCATCTTCCCCTAAAGAATCTAATAAAACTTTATCAAACCAAACTTCACTTTCTGTTATCTCCTTTTCCAAATTGGTTAATTTTTGGTTTTGGTCATTCCATGATTTAATTGCTTGATTGATTTCATTTTTTTTCTGTTCAGATATTCCGGAATTACATGCATAGATGATAAGTGAGCTCAATAAAAAAATTTTGAATTTTTTCATATAATTTTGTAATTTTAATTTCATCTAAATCAAATTTAATTTAATTGATTTTTAGAATTTTAGCATCTCCCCAAAGTTCTTCTAGTTTATAAAATTCTCTTGAACGAGGCAAAAAAATATGTACTAATACATCTATGTAGTCTAAGAGTATCCAGTCGCCTGTAGATTTACCTTCTGAATGCCATACTTTCTCACCTAAATTTTTTTTAAGTTTTCTTCTATGGACTCAGCTATCGCTTTGGTTTGTATATCCGTATTACCGCTGCAAATTACAAAGTACTTAGCAATAGCACTTGGTAATTTACTTAAATCCATGATAATGATATCAAATCCTTTTTTTTCTAAAATACCCTCTAGTATTTGATGAATAAGTTTTTCATTACTCCCAAAATTCATTTATGATTTCTTTTTAAGTTCAATACTTTTTAAATATTGCACGTTTTGGGAATGACAGGATTTTCTTCTTTTATCTAAATAAATGCCTATTCTTTTTGCATCCAAAATCGTTAAACCCGCTTCTTTTAGCTCAGCTAAGCTATACCCTTTACCTTGTCTAAACTTTGAATTTGAAGATTTTACTACTGGTCTTTGGTTATATATCTTGTTCATAATATTGATATTTTTATCCAACAAAAAAAACCGCAAAAATGCGGCTGCAAAAATAATACTTTTTGAATAAAAACCAAAATTAATTCAAATTTAATTTTAATTTAGTATTAATGGCATTTAGAATTCTGTGAATTTTAATGGTTTCAAGCTCTGTTAAGTTTCTGAAACCTTTTTTTTCTAATTCATGGATAGCATCCATGTGATTTCCCAACTCCTCATAAGTCATTTGATGAGGTAAGTTTCTTTTGATATTATTCAATTCTGTTTCTAATGTTTTTTTGGCTATTTTTACTTTTTCTTCTAAGGTTAGTAGATTTTCCATTTCTTTCAAATTTGGTTTCAAAATTAGTTGAAAAAAATTAAATCGCAACTACTAAAAATCAAAATACTAAAAAATACTTATTGCTTTAAGTAATTTTTGATTTTGGGGCAATTTTTTAACATTTTTTTGAATATTTTTTTCTGAAATTTTTTTGATATTAAAAATTGTTTTAAATTTGCGGTGATATTAATTTTTAGTGTTATGAAAAAATATTTTATTAACAAATTCAATTTACCACAATGGTTATTATGGTGTAGTTTTGCATTGACAAATGCACAAAATGTAGGTATAGGTACCACTACACCAGAGGTTAGGTTAGATGTTAATGGTGGAGTAGCATCAAAGCCTGCAAGTGCAGCCGCTGCGGCGAGCATTACCATACCAGACAACATCTCAACCTTTTATATTACGAATGTAGCGGGAGCCCAAGCCAACAATTTAACAGGTCCAACACTTGTTTCTGAAGGGCATGTCCTGATAATCAACAACAAAGATGATAATGTAGCAACATTTGCGGGATTGTATCAAATTAGACCTAACACTACCTCTTCTTTTATATATTTAGGTGGGCAGTGGGTTCCCTTCGGTGAAGCCCCTACTAATCGCTTAGCTTGGTCTCTCTATGGAAACTTTGGTACCGTTCCCGGTACAGGTACAAACCAAAACTTTTTGGGTACTCGTGATAACACGAATTTTATTGTCGCTACTAACGTAGTAGAAAGATTTCGTGTTTTAGGAGTGGGTAATACCATTTTCAATAATAACTTTAATGACTACCCAGGTACTAACGCTGTTCTGAAAGTAAATGGTACAGGTGATGATACATGGGCTTTCATTTCGGAGCACGATATGAGTGGAGGCGCAGTTGGCTTGGGCGATATCGTCGGAACTGGTGGCTTCACTACTGACTACAACACTCTTGGTTGGACATACGGTGTTTGGGGAATTGGGGATTTATTAGCAGGTAGTATTGGTATGGGAGTAGTAGGTGAATATGGGAATTTCGGTGCAGGTGTTACAGGTTATTCTTTTTATATCAATGCTGCTAACCTTGCTTATCCTTTGTTGGACGATATCGGTGTTCTTGGGCATGTAAACCTTACTTTTGGTAGCACCATAGAAACTGGAGGCTTCTTCCATTCTGGGCAGCCTGTTACTAAGGCATTATTTGCAACACAATCTATGTCACAAACTAGTTTGTTAGGTGCAGGTCCGGTAGCATTTAACACAGCTAACGGTCTCTCAGAAATCTTTAGAATGCAACATAATGGTTATACTACTAACCCTACTTCCAGAGTTTACGGTAATATAACTTTAATCAATGCTTTTACAACTCCTGGTACACAAACTGCGGGTATAATGATTGGTGGGCAATATCAAATCAATGGAGGAGTGAATAATACGGGGGGTGGTGCTTCCTTTAAATATGGGGTTTATGGTCTAGTTAACAGTGGCACTAACAATTTGACTACTGCAAGCCAAGTTCAGTCCTATGGCTTAGTGGGTTTTAATAACCAAAATACCACAATTAACGGTAACGGTAATGCATTTACAGGTTCAGTTTTGGGCAATATTCCTTCTTCTGTAAGCATTACTTATACAAGCGGTACAGGCGCTGCTATCAATACAGCCGTTGCAGGGCAAAATTCAGCGGTTCCTTCTGGTTCAAACGCTTTTGTTTCTGCGGTTAGAGGATTTACCACCACAACTACCGGAACAGTCATAAATTTGACAGGTGTGGAAGGTATTGTTCAAGCAGGTGGTGCCCTTGCAGGTACTTTCGGTTGGAACGCTGCTACTACTGGAGTAGGTCCAGGGCTTAGAGGCGAAGCAAATACCTATGGAACCATTTCACTAGGAACCCGAAACCCAGGCGCAAATGATGAAGTCGTAGGTGTTTATGGTATTGCTGCTAATACAACTGCCTTATCGAATAATAATTCTGCCAAATTTGGTGGTCTTTTTGAAGCTGCTGAAACAGGTGATTTTGCATACGTCGGTGGTCTTTTCAGATCAGGTGGAGTAACAACTGCTTATAAAGTTTTAGGTACAGGTACTGTTTCTACTATTGTAGATAATGCCCAAAATAAAAAAGTAATCATGTTTGCTCCCGAATCTCCCGAAGTACTATTACAAGACTACGGCAAAGGTCAACTAATTAACGGTAAAGCTCACGTTACTATTGACCCCGATTTTGCTAAAAATATCACCGGCGAAATTAGAGTATTTGTTCAATTAGAAGGAGATTGCAACGGTGTTTATGTGACTAATAAATCTAATTCAGGATTTGATGTCATTGAATTAGCCGGTGGCAAATCTAATGTACCATTTACTTATACTATTGTCGGAAATCGTGCGGATGTCATTGCTAAAAACGGAGAAAAAATTACTTACAGTACTCTTCGCTTTCCCGAAGCACCTGTTCGTAATGTAGACCCTGCCGTCTATCAGCAAGCTTCTCCTGCAAGATTATCTGTTGTTACGTCTATGCCGGAGCCAGAAAATTCTATCACGGATAACGATAGAGACCCCAAAAAAGAGGCTGAAATCAAAAAACAAAAACAAGAACTTTCTAAAAATAAAACATATAAACACAAAGTAATCGTTGAAGGGCATAAATCTACCGAAAAAAATACAGAAAATTAAATTTCTTTAACTTTTTCTGACAAGGCTGCCATATTAGGCAGCCTAATTTTTTGAGTATTTAACCGTAATTAGTCAATAAAAACTACGAATGAGTTTGAATTTGAAAGTAAATATTTAACATTTGTTTAAATTAAATTCTTTTAAAATTCTAAGCAATTTGCTAATTTTGTAATAATTTTTGGTATATAATGTACAAACTATTGGGGATTTTAGTGATTACTTTTTATTTTAGTTATGGTCAAAAGGTAGGTTTAGTACTATCAGGAGGCGGAGCATTAGGCATGGCTCACATCGGAGTGCTCAAAGCTCTGGAAGAGCACAATATTCCGATTGATTACATAACTGGTACTTCTGCAGGAGCATTAGTAGGTGGTATATATGCCGCGGGATACTCTCCCAATGAAATGATTTATCTTACTGCAACTCAAAAAAATGAATGGCTCGGTTATGGGCTCACTCTTCGCGATAGACCTTATTATAAAGAGAGTAGAACCTTTGGTACTTTCGTAAAAATCCCTATTTCTTTTAGAAGTGGTGCAAGTTTTGTTCCTGATAATTTAGTTTCTGATTTTGGTATCAACTTAGGCTTAACCCATTTAACTACCACCGCTTCTAAAAAAGCAAAATACAATTTTGATTCGTTGTATGTTCCTTTTCGGGCTATTGCCGCTGATATTTTTGATAAAAGAATTATCCCCTTACGTGATGGAAATTTAGCTTTCGCAATTCGTGCCTCTATTTCGGTACCTTTATTTTTTCTACCTGTCTCTAATAGACTTTATACGAATCTTATAGATGGAGGAATATATGATAATTTCCCCGTGAAAACTATGATAGAAGATTTTAATCCTGATTTTATTATTGGAGTTCATGTCGGAGGTCCTCCTCCAAAAAGAGAAGAAGTTCTTGAAAAAGACAAGTTTTTTAAACAACTTTTATACCAAGCGATGGACCAAGTGCAGTGGCAAAAACTCCCTGAAAATTCTGTGTATATTTCTCCTGACCTGCAAAATCTTTCCGCTACGGACTTTTCAGACCCGTTTTTTGCTATTGAAAGAGGATATTTAGCTACTAAAAGCTGTATTGAAGACATCAAATCCAAGGTAAGTAGAACTGTTGATTCTACTGAAAGAGCCCTAAAAAGAAAACAATTCAGAGAAAATTTTAACAAATTTAAATTGGATACCATTATATATCATGGAATTTCTCCTTCGGAAGCTTTTTATTTAAGCAATATCATGATGCTCCCCAAAGATACCATTTCCTTTCTTACTTTTCGGAATGCGTATTATCGTGTAAGAACAGATGGTAACTTTAAAGGTGTTTTTCCTGAATTTTTCTTTAATGATTCTACGGGGAATTACAAGTTAGTCTTGAATGTTACACCCCAAAGAAATTTTGGTTTACGTTTTGGAGGTGCCTTCTTTTCCCCTACTGACCACCAAATTCATCTCGGTGCTTATTTTTCCAAAGTTTATTATGCTTCCTGGAACGCTGACTTGGACGTTGAAAGAGGTTCCTTTGCAAATTTCATCAATTTTAGGGCAAGAATGGACTTGCCGACCGGCTTTTTCCCACTCTTTTTTGAAATTGAGAACATGCTTCAATCCAACAAATATCAATGGATTACTCGCAACTTATTTTCTACTCGCAATGCTTCGGATTTAGTGATGAGTAGTTTTGAGTTTATCCCTAAAATTGGTTTTCCTATCAAAGATAACGCAAGGATTTTTATAGGTTACAATTTTTATAATCTTTTTTATGATTACTATCCTACCAAAAACTTTACTTCTAACGACCAATTAGATAATACTACGCTTAGTGGTCGTAGTTTATATGTTTCATTAGAAAAAAATACTCTAAATTCTAAAATGTACCCTACCAGCGGAAGTCATTTTTATCTTTCTTTACGATATAACACAGCCTACGAAGTTTATGCTCCAGGGAATTTATCTGATGTACCTGCACAGGAAGCACAACATTTTTGGTTTCAGGGGCGATTAAACTACCAAACTTATTTTCAAATTAAAAACTTTCAAATGGGATTGAGTTTACAGATGGCTTACTCAGGACTTCAGCCGCTTGCAAATTATCGGTCTACTTTGATTACCTCCCCTCGCTTTTTACCTTTTCAGGATTCTCCTATTTTAGACTTAGAAAAATTTTATTCTAAGGCATTTATTGCACCAGGCTTAATTATGAATTTAGCAATAAACAAAAAATGGAACGCTCGTGCAGAAGCACACGGCATGCAGTCCTTTTATACACTTTTCCAAGATGGAACTTTTAATCCTTCATTAAACTTTCAAGCTAAATGGGACCATTTTGCTTATGCCTATTCTTTCGGTTTTTTTTATGAAACAGCTATTGGACCATTGGGTGTTTTTGCAAATTATTATGATAACCAACCCAATCCCAGCTTCAGACTTTTTCTTCACCTCGGTTTATTGCTTTTTAACAAACATACTTGGGATTAATTTTTATAATTTTTTTTGATTTTTCAAAATCATTTTGTATTTTTGCAAGTGTTATTATTCAAAGTGAAATGAAGGTAATTTTTATAACCCTTTTATTTTTTACGGTTTTAAGTGTCGTAAAAGTACAAGCCCAAGTAGGGATAGGTACTTTAACACCACATCCTAAGGCGGCATTAGATATTGAGTCCATAGATAGAGGTCTTTTACTTCCACGTATGACTACTGCACAACGTGATGCAATGGGTACGGTTCCTTATGGGATGGTTATTTTTAATACTACTGATTCACTTTTGCAATATTATAACGGTGAATGTTGGCTCAATGCATTCCAACAAAATTGTACGGATTGTTATTTTAATTCTTATTTGACCATCACCCAAGATACAATAGACCGTCTGGTTTCGGATTCCATTACTACGGTTGTACAGGTCAACCAAATTGGAGGAACTCCACAAAACATTACATTAAGTTTATTCGGTACTCCGCCCGTTGGCGTTACTTATCAATTTTCTAATAATCCTATTTTGGGAAGTGGCAGTTCTAATTTAACTTTTTATGTAACACCTTTTACACCTGCGGGAACCTTTCCTATTCTCATCCAAGCATTTTGTGGTCCTTCCATTCGCACGATGGTTTACGTTTTGACGATTCTACCCTGCTACGAATTAACAGTTCTCAATAACACTGTCAATTACGATGTTTCAACGCATTTGTATCAGCAATATCCCTCTGCCCCTACCAACTCTCCGGTATGTGTAGTTACTACCGTCAATTCGGGGGTATTAGTTACCTCCAATACAACTTCTCAACCTGCTTTTACCACTGGAAATCTTCCTACAGGCTCTATTGTGGGCATTATTAACAATGGTGCTATTATCGGGAAAGGAGGAGATGGGGGAATTGCCTACGACCCTCTTAATAATCTTACAGGTGATGGAACAGGTGGTGGGCACGCTCTTAATTTGACTACTAAAACAGCCATACTCAACAATGGATACTTGTTTGGAGGAGGAGGCGGTGGTGGTTCTGCTGCTTTCCGCATCGGTTTCAATTTAACTTTACCTAACCCTTTACCCCCTGTTTTTATTGGTTTTGCGGTAGGCTCGGGCGGAGGTGGCGGCGCTGGCAACGGTCTTGGCGGTGTGGCGGGTTCTCTTATCTCTTTGTATGCTAATGGACAAAACGGAACGGGAGGCATTGCTGGTACTTACGGCTTAGGAGGTGTCCTTAACAATCCTTTTACTGTTCCAGGTTTTCCAATAAACATAGGTATCGGCTCTATAACATTAGTAGCTAACCCTAATACAATAGGCGGTGCAGGAGGTCCTTATGGATTGCCCGGCTCGCAAGGTGTTTTTAGTGTTACTTTAACCGGTTCCTTTACTCCTATCATCGGTCCAACCATCAGTCTTGGTCCTTTTTCTGTTCCGATACCTGTTCCAATGCCATTAGCAGGAGCTGCAGGTTATGCCGTCAAACGAAATGGTAATCTCCTAAATGGTATCCCTGATAATAATTATCAAACCATTTTTATAAAAGGTCAAGTCGGTAACTAATGTGGTTTATGAATGAAATTCTTAACATGGTAAATGAAATCGTATGAAAAAAATATTGAATAGCTTGTTTTTAGGTATACTGTTAAGTAGTTCAGCGGTTGCACAAACAGATTGCTTATCAGTCAGTTACAAAAATATTAAAAATGAAACCGGAGTAATAACTTTTTGTTTTGAGAATGCTAATACCTTAATGGTTAATAATTACCAAGTAAATAACCAAAATCATACTTCCACTGTACTATTTACTTTGCATGGAATAGAACCAAAAGAAAATGACCCCATTTTGAAAAGTAATTATAAACCATTACCTTCTTTTCCGGATATCAATGCCAAAGAATATCAAGGTTTCCCAATTGAATTTGTGGAACTTCAAAGCGGGCAAACCAAGGCTAAAATATGGTTTACTAAGAAGGTCAAGTTTTACAATAGTAAGAATTACTGGCTTTTTTGTGGTAGCCTTGGCAACATGATTGAAGAAAAGTACTCAGGATATTTTCCTGTTGCACTTCAATTGATTGAAAATTCAGAAATTGTTTACGAGCATGTACTGATTCAAAAAACAAAATTAACCATAAAACCCGAAATTTTTAAGTCAAGTAAATAAATTTAACTCTAAGGATTATGTTTCTTTTAACTAAAATTGGATTTTATTCTATTGTAAGAAAATCGTTTGACCCCATTGAAGGGAAAGAAGTAAAAGGAGAAGAGTACCAAATCAGAGGTATAGATTTGCAGGATATGTACAATTTACTCAATGCCTACAAGTCTCATCCCAATTTTGACGCTCGCAAGCATCACGTGCCCCGTATTATGGAAACACTTTTTGCTGATTATCGTTACAGAATGCAGGTTAAACCCGAAGAAATGAACATTATGTTTCAAGTTTTAATGGATAGTATTGATTATATGAACTTTAAAAATGCTGTTATCAGATGCCCTGATCAGTCTAAAAAAGCCAAAATTTATGAAGAATTTAGAAATGCTATTTTATCCATTCAACCTGACTAAAAAATTATTTCAATAACAAAAAAATTTTTAACAGTTCATTTGCAATTTTTTTTCGGTCAAAAAAAGTAATCGCACAATTACGTGCGTTAGCTGAGAAAGTTTTTCTCAATTTATGGTTTTGAATTAAAAATTGAAGGTTTTCAACGAATTTTTTTGTATTTCCCAGTTCAGAGCTTAAACCACAGTGATGGTTTTCCAAAAACTCAGCTTGCCATCCTTTGTAGTTAGTTAAAACAGGTAAACCGCAAGCTAAGTAGTCATAAAATTTGTTAGCTGAGTTAGCTTCTAAAACGGGATAATTTGCAATAGTTGAAACACCGATGTCGCAAGAGGCAATTAAGTTTGCCACTTCGTTTTTAGGTACCCAAGTTTGCCAAGTAAATGATTTTGGATTTAATTTGTTGACTATTTTTTTTACTTGATTTGCTTCATTTCCATTTCCTAACAGAATAAATTCTGCGGTACCTTCTAATTCTTTTGCTGCTATGACGTATTGAGTCACATCGTTTACTTTGCCTACTGCACCTGCGTAAATCACTTTGGGGAGGGGATTATCTTTTAATAAGGGTTTGAAAATTTCAGTGTTAGTGCCATTGAAAGAGACTATAATTTTTTCTTCGGGGATATTGTGAGAGCTAATTTGTTTTTTCATATCAGGTGAGAGCGCTACAATTTTTTGCGAATATTGGTAAATTGCATGGACTTCTTTGTGTAGATAATATAGCAAAAACCGATTTTTGAGAATGCCCATTTGTTCAGGCACATCGGGCCATACATCAACTACTTCAAAAACTAAAGGAATATTCCATTTTTGAGACCATTTTTTACCGAGTTCACCTACGCTGGGCGGCGTGGAGGAGGCATAAATGATATCAGGTTTTTCTATTTTTCTCAAATATTTATCAGCATAAAAATAAAATTTCAAAAAAGATAGAATCCGCTTAGAAAAACCAAAATAATGCGAGTAAGGCACATTTAAAATATGCGTATCAATTCCTAAAATGTTTTCTTGGTGATAATTTTTTTGGTGTACGGGATGATTAGCAGGAAATTGAGCGGATGACGTTAGCATAGTAACAGAATGCCCCATTTCTACCCAAAATTTTGACAGTTCCAAAGAACGATTATTACCGTATCCCTCCGGAGGGCAAAAATGTTGATGAATATAAAGAATTTTCAAGATTTACGAATGACCTCCTGTGTGTATTTATTTTCTATATCTTGTAAAATAGAGGGAGGTTGGGGGTTAGTTTCTTTCATTTTTTTAGCTTGCAAGCCCATTTGGTAAAACAAAAGAAAAAGACCATACATCGCTGCAATATATACTACAAATAATGCTGTAAAATAATGAGACCAATTGTCTTGGATAGTAAAAGTAGAATAAACTAAGATTGCAGATAGTAAGGTTACCATAACATAAAAAAGAGGGATAATTTTTACAGGAATGCCTAAAAAAGCAAAATGGTGGGTTGTATGGTCTTTACCTCCTACAAAAGGAGATTGCCCTCTGCGTATTCGGGCTACGATAACAAAAGTAGAGTCAATAATTGGAGCTAAAAAAATAAGTACGGCAACTAAAATTTGGCGAGTAAAAATGAGTTCTCCTTCGGGGGTAGGTAAGTTCCATAAATATTTTACACCTACAAAAGCTAATAAAGCACCTAAAAATTGTGAACCAGTATCGCCCATGTACAATTTGCTTGGGTTCCAATTTAAAATCAGAAAACCTAAAAGAGTACCTAACATTCCTAACAGTAAGAGCTTATCAAAAGTAGTGAAAACAGGGAGAAAATACATAATCCCTAAAATGGAACAAAGAATTGAAAACGAAACACTTCCTGTAATGCCGTCCATATTATCTAGCATATTAATGGAGTTCAGGCAACCGACAGCCCAAAACACAGTCAGTGGTGCATCTAAATAAAAATTTTTGAACAACTGTATTTCATAACCAAAGGCAACCATCAAAACTCCAATCAAAGTTTGACCGGAGAACTTCAATAAAGGTTTAGTGGTTAAAGCATCATCTACTAACCCAACTATAAAACCAAGCGTAGTAATGATAAACAAGGCAAGAAAATCTTTTTGTTGGTCAATGGAAACATTGGTGAAATACAATGATAAAATTAGAGTAATCAAAAAACCGATGTAAAAGCTTAGACCTCCAATAATAGGCTTTTTGGAGTGGTCCCATCTTTCTTGTCCGTCTTTTCTTAAAGAGACTGCACCTAATTGGCGAGAGAATTGAATCATAATATAATTCAAGCCTAAGGAAAAGAGAGCAAGTGAGATAAAAATTATACTGCTGCTCATAAGTAGATTTTTTATTCAGCGTTTAATTGCACAAATTTACGTAGTTTTACGTTACAAACCAAAAAAAGTTTCAATTTTTTTAAAAACAATGCTTATGTTTTCTAATGACAAATTAAAATTTAGTTTTTTGAGCTTATTTATTTCCCTTTTAATAATTTATAATCTGAACTCATGTAAAAAATTCATGTTTTTTTTGAATTTAGATTCAGATGTTGAATATGTAGGAAAAGAAAGTTGTAAAAAGTGTCATGAAGAGATTTACCAAGAGTTTGTGAAAAGTGGTATGGGGCATTCCTTTTATAAGCCTGGTGAACAACCCTGGATAGAAAATTTTCAACAAGCTATCGTGTATGACCCCTATTCTCAACTTAATTATGAACCCTTCTTATTTGATAATCAATTGTATATCAAAGAATTTCGTTTAAAAGATGGAAAAGATACTTTATTTTCTAATCTTTGGAAAATTGATTGGATTGTTGGCTCAGGGCGTCAAACTCGTTCTTATATAGTAGAAAGAAATGGCTATTTATACGAAGCACCAATTACGTGGTACAGCCAAAAACAAATTTGGGATTTATCCCCAGGATATCATGAAGGTTTTAACTCAGGATTTCGGAGACCCTTAGGCGAAGAATGTATTCATTGCCACAATGGATATAGCCCTTTCAGTCAAGGTACGATTAACCATTTCCAAAAAATTAGTCACAGCATTGATTGCGAACGTTGCCATGGACCCGGCCAAATTCATGTCCAAAATATGGAAAAAGACCTCATCGTGGATGTTGGTAAAGGTCAAATAGACTATTCTATCGTGAACCCAAAACATTTAGACATTGCTCTGCAGTTAGATATTTGTCAACAATGTCATTTACAAGGAATTGTTGTTACTCAAAAAGGTAAACGATTTCAAGATTTTCGCCCCGGGCTTTTTTTAAAAGATTTTTTTGATGTATTTACAGTGGAAAAATCTAATCTTAAAGAATTTGGAATTGCTTCTCATGCAGAAAGACTAAAAAAATCTGCTTGCTTCCAAAAAAGTAAAAATTTGACCTGTACTTCTTGCCATAATGCCCATCAGCCTACGGATTTACAAATAGCGTTGCAAGCTTGTTTCAAGTGTCATACTCAACCTCATGGTAAAATATGTTCTTTGCCTAACACCCAAAAAGAAAATAAAAATTGCGTGCAATGTCATCTTCATAAGTCCGGTACGGCTGATATTCCGCATGTTCAATTTACTGACCATTATATTCGTATATTTAAGGAGTTTCCTCAAAAACTTAACAATGAGCAAATTCAGAATATCATTTTATTTTGTCAAACCCAAAGCCCGCCAACCTCAGAGAGGCAAGCTCATGCCTACTGGAATTATTATCAAACTCGTGATGCTAACCCAATTTTTTTGGATAGCATTCAAAAATATACTTTTAACAGTCCTTCCTTAGAAGCCATTCAGTATAGCCTGCATATAAAAAATATGCAAAAAACACAAGAATTGTTGAATAATTTTCAACCACAAAATTTACAGGAAAAGGTTTGGAAGGCAATTTTACAAGCTGAGTATTACGAAAATCAGAAAGATTATTCCAATGCAATTAAATTCTATGAACAGGCTTATCAATTACAACCTTATCAGATATCAGCCAAACTGCGAGCTATTTTGCTTCAAATTCAGAATAGCGATGGTTCTTTAAAAGCTCTTGAAAACGCTTTACATCAAGTACTTGAACTTTATCAAAAAAATCCTTTGGATTACTTTGTAGTTCTTAATTTGGCTAAACTTTGTAATGATTTACGAAAAGAAAAGGAAGCCGAAAATTATTTGTTACAAGCTTTAAAAATTTATCCGAATAGTAAAGAAGCACTTTTAGAATTAGAAAAATTGTACCAAAGACAAAGAAACTTAGCACAAGCTCAAAAAATACGAGAACGTATTTTATTGACGGAAAAAGTTAAAGATAAAATAAACTAAATAAATTTTCGTGTACTTTTGTTTTAGCATTTCATATTCATGACACCATACACCATTATTGCCTGCATTTTTGCCTACTTTGGTTTGATTTTATGGATTGCCTACCTTACCACCCGTAAAGTAAAACTCAATTTAGAAACTTTTTTTACTGCTAATCATGCTTCCAAATGGTATGTGGTAACCTTCGGAATGGTTGGAGTGACTATTTCCGGCGTAACCTTGATTTCTGTTCCCGGAGAAGTAGGTACAAAAGGAATGACCTATTTCCAAATTGTTTTAGGATATTTTGTGGGATACTGGATTATTAGCAAAATATTACTACCCCTTTACTATCAACTCAAAATGCCTTCCATTTATACCTTTCTATCTGAAAGATTTGGAAACAAAACTTATTTATGCGGCGCTTCCTTTTTCTTAATTTCTCGTTTCTTAGGTACAACTATTCGTTTTTATTTGATGCTCAAAGTTTTAGATTACCTTGCTTTTAGGCACCTTCAAATACCTTTTGAATTTACAGCAGCTATTGCTGTCCTTTTTATTTACTTATACACTGTCCGAGGTGGGCTCCAAACTATTATTTACACTGATTTAATCCAAACCGTTTTTATTTTAATTGCCGTGCTAACAGTCTCATTTTCTTTAATTTACGAATTACAATCCTTTTCTGAACAAATCAACTTTTGGAACTCTCCTTATACCCAGATCTTTGACTGGAATAGCAAAAATCCTTCTTTTTTCTTCAAATATTTTTTCAGCGGAATGTTTATAACCGTCACCATGACCGGCTTAGACCAAGATCTCATGCAAAAAAATTTAACCTGCCGAACCCTTCAAGATGCACAAAAAAATATGCAAGTATTTAGCTTTGTCATACTTATCGTAAACTTTTTATTTGTTTTATTTGGAGCTTTGCTTTATACTTACGTGGATCTAAATCATTTACCCTTACCTGAGCGAACCGATTTTTTAGTTCCTGAACTAATTCAAAACCATTTTTCAGGAGTCGTTTTCTTTTTATTTTTGATGGGGGTGATTGCAGCCACTTATGCCACCTCTGATAGCGCCTTAGCCGCTTTAACTACCTCTTTTTGTATTGATATCCTGAAAATCAATAACTTTCAATCTCAATCTTCTATCCAAACCAAAAACAAAGTTTTCTCACTGCTTACAGTTTTATTTTATATTTCCATTTTATCCACTTTTTACATAGAAAAATATACACATTCACAAGCAAGCGTTATTTCATTAGTTCTTACACTTGCAGGGTTTTCATATGGTCCTTTGTTAGGTTTATTTGCCTTCGGACTTTTTACAAATTTCAGGGTTCATGATACTTACGCAATGCTAATAAGCCTCTTAGCACCTTGTTTATCCTTAGTTTTGTATTTTATAACCCCTCTCCTATGGAACTACCAATTTGGCTTTGAAATTTTGTTAATTAACGCAGGAATAACCTATTTAGGTTTAAGGGTATGGGCATACCTGCAATAAAAAACAAAATAAATTTTGTATTTTGCCAAGAAAGTTATAATTTTGCATGATTAAAAAAATCAAAAAATTATGGTAAAAAAAATCACGTTCATTATTATCTTGCTTTTTACGGTAGGTACGTATTTAAATGCACAAACTTCGGGTAACGATGTATTTGGTTATACCTGGTATTCACAA